>Ga0153944_1000020_pt1 | contig 83009 bp, 84 predicted proteins | sample TSNJ028MetaG_FD_104703 | JGI IMG/M metagenome (GOLD analysis project Ga0153944, IMG submission 104703) | Attine ant fungus gardens microbial communities from New Jersey, USA - TSNJ028 MetaG | ecosystem: Host-associated > Fungi > Mycelium > Unclassified | place: USA: New Jersey, Wharton State... | reverse complement strand
GCCACGCCTGCAATAGTAAAGATACCGGTACCTACTACTGCTCCTATACCGAGTATAAAAAGATCAAAAGCAGTTAAAGTTTTTTTAAGTTCGGAGTGTTTTGCTTCATTCAGTACAACATCCAGACTTTTTTTGCTTTTTAGCGCTTCGATGAACGATTTAACTTTGCTCATTTGGTTTACCTGCCGGATTTACTATCTTTTGCACTCTGACCTGTTCTTTTTTCAAGCTTGCGCTGCTCTTTGTATCCGAAAGAGAAGTATATTACGGCACCTATAACAAGCCATATCGGGAAAAGCACACGGGAAGTAGTGAGGTCTTTCATGGAGTAGAACATTAAGCCTCCGCAGCAGATAATACCCAACAAGGGGAACCAGGGTGCAAAAGGAACCTTAAAAGGTCTGTGTCTGTCGGGATCGATTTTTCTCAGGATTATAACAGCCACGCATACAATTATAAACGACGTAAATGTTCCAAAATTACATAGTTCGGCTGCTATATTCAGGTTTAGGAAAAGCGAGCCTACGATGCATATAAGAGCAACCATAATTGTTATAATGTAAGGTGTTTTGTATTTTTTGTGTACCGATTGGAGAATTTTGGGGAGGAAATTATCCCTGCTCATTGCGTACAGAACGCGTGAGCCTGCAAGCATAAGTACCAAAAGTACCGAACTCAGGCCTGTTAGCGCCCCTATTGAAATTAGTCCCGCAATCCAGTCCTTGCCTACAAAGCGCATTGCGTGCGCTATCGGTGCGTGTGTATCAATCTGACCCATAGGTACAACGCCTGTGAGCACCAGTGCTACAAGCACATATACTATAGTACATATTGCAAGTGAGCCTATAATACCTATGGGAAGGTTTTTTTGAGGATTTTTTGTTTCTTCCGCCGCTGTTGCAATGGCATCAAAACCAATGTAGGCGAAGAATATTATAAACGCGCCCATAAAGATACCTTCGAATCCGTTCGGTGCAAAAGGCGTCCAGTTTTCGGGCCTAATATAAAAGGCGCCTGTTATGACAAAAAGAGCTATAACGCCAAGTTTTATGAAAACCATTATCCCGGCTACTTTTGTAGATTCTTTGATGCCCCTTATAAGTATTGTACAAATCAATACAGCAACAATTATGCCCGGAAGGTTCATTGCAATAGGAATACCACCGATACTCGGTATAATATCGGCAGGGTTTAAGTGCTGTTGAGTTAAATTATATGATGCGCTTTGGTAGTCGCTAATGAGCCATATGGGAGGGTTAACAAGCCATGAGGGTAAAACATGTTCAAAGCCCTTAAGGAATTGCATAAAATACCCTGTCCAGGCAGCCGAGACTGCAATGTAGCCTACAAGATATTCTAAAACCAACACCCACCCTACTATCCAGGCTAAAAATTCACCCATTGTTGCATATGTATAGAGGTATGCGCTGCCTGCTGCAGGTATCATAGACGCAAATTCACTGTAGCACATAGCCGAGAACACGCAAGCCAATGAAGCGAGTATCATTGAAACCACTAAAGCCGGTCCTGCGCCTGCAGTTTGAGGGCCTCCAGCTGCTGCAATGCCTACTACAGTGAAGATTCCACTGCCTATTATAGCTCCAACGCCCAACATAATAAGGTCAAAAGCATTAAGAGTCTTCTTAAGCCCGCTTCCCTCGGCGCTTTTAATCATGTCATCGGGACATTTTTTCTTAAAAAGGCATTGCGTGAAGTTGCTTACTGCGCCAATCTCTTCTCTATTAATTCCGCCTAAGTTTCCCAGTTCCAAATCATCGTTGTTTAAAGTCATTTTATTTCCTTAATTGGTCACGCATGTGCTGCATGCTTCAACAAGGGGAACCCCAGTTCCTCTCTCTGCGCGACATAAAGTCTTGCAACTTCTGCCGCCATTTTTCTTACTCTGTTTATAAAATTGATTCTCTCATCTTTGCTTATAGCCCCTCTGGCATCAAGCAAATTGAAAGTATGTGAGCATTTTAAAACCCAGTCATATGCGGGTAAAACAATTTTAGCTTCAAGGCAGGAAAATGCCTCCTGTTCGTATAGGTCGAACATTTCAAAAAGCCTTTTGGCGTTTGAGTATTCGAAGTTATACTTAGACTGCTCAACTTCATTTTGCAGGTATATGTCACCATATTTCAACTCTTTGTTCCACATAACATCGTATACGCTGTTTACATTTTGCAGATACATAGCTATGCGTTCAAGTCCGTATGTCAGCTCCAGTGCAACAGGTTTTACTTCAAGTCCGCCAACTTGTTGAAAGTATGTAAACTGTGTTATTTCCATACCGTCAAGCCAAACTTCCCAACCTACGCCTGCTGCGCCCAATGTGGGGCTCTCCCAGTTGTCTTCAACAAAACGTACATCGTGTTTAGACAAGTCGATACCCATGGCACTCAGTGAATCAAGATAAATGCTTTGTGCGTTCTCGGGAGACGGTTTCAGGATTACCTGATATTGAAAGTAGTGTCCCAAGCGGTTAGGATTTTCGCCATACCTTGCATCTGTCGGTCTTCTGCAAGGTTCAATCATTGCCACACTGTATGGCTCGGGTCCCAAAGAGCGCAAAAAAGTTGCAGGGTTCATAGTACTTGCACCTTTTTCAATATCATATGGCTGCTGAATAATGCAGCCGAAATCCGACCAGAATTTTGATAAATTTAGAACTAATTCCTGAAAAACTAAAGTCATAGGTGCTATTCTATTACAAGCATAGTTCTTGCGCAAGATATATTGTTAACTAAAGTGAAGCGATTTGTACCATTGTTACAGTTTCTTGTCAAAAGGAGCAGAAGGCGGTACAATATTGCTGAGGGCAAAGTTAAATAACTTATAAATCAATACCTTAAGAGAGCAAATTAAATGTTTTGAATCAGACAAATATAAAAAATGTTCCTTTCATAGCGAAGCACCATTTGCTTCGACACAAACTATAATCCGTTTCTCAACTCTCTCTCGAGGAGCGGATTTTTCTTATGCAGCTAATGTTTATGGCCTCTGTTATTATCGGCTGTCCCTACTGAAATACCTGCTATACCCAGTAAGGGGGGAATAAAGTTGCCGATAAAATGGCAAAATTTATTTTCCGGCGCCACCAAGGCAGAGACCATACAGATATCTTCCATATGTCCCGACAAATCTGCAAGCCGTACTTCTCTTTTTGCGTCTTTATCAAAAATCAGACCGTTTATTTTGTTTGCAAGGAAATTTCCGCCTACTATCCCTACGGCGAGCGCTGCAATACTTAAGCCAACCTGCGGAAGCATCTTAAGGCTTCCGTTAATTCGTTTTACTGCGCTTGCCGCACCTTTTAATTGCGGCATTTTGTCTGCAAGTTTGAATTTATCAGTGAGTTTATGCACTCCGGTTACAAGTGTTACCGGCACAATGAAGTTGCCCACCATTTGTGAAATACTTTCTTTGAGCTTAGGCTTAAGATTTTCCTTTTTATCAAATGCTATACCGCCCAAAAGGCCCCCCAATATTGATGTTCCTGCAAGTGGAATTATATTTTTTGTGTGATCTATTTTTATATAATTCTTCCATGTTTTCGGGTTCAGCGGGTTGAACTTTCCTTTTGAAAGCAGGGTAAGCCCTGTCAATATTCCTAATCCTGCCGTAATGCCGGTTTTTATTTTTAATGAATTATCATGAACTTTATTTTTATGTTGGACTTCCCCTATTTGGCCCTTAAGACTTATTTCAAGAGGGGTTTGCCATGCGTATTCTGTTTTTGCGGGGTTAATTGTTATCATTTGTATTTACTAATTATCATAAACTTTCTTTTTTAAAACCCCCTATTTTGTGCATTCTATTGTCCAGTTTTACATAAGGAGGACTTTGCGCTACGGGTGCTTGCATTTGAACAGAGGACTCTTTTTCCTGATTTTTATTTGCCCACGATTTAAACTTTTTAACTATGGCACCGGTGACAGGAACCATAAGCACAGGCACCATAAATCTTACAACCCCTGTAAATATTGTAAGAGATTTTGCTTTTTCGGTTAATTTAAAATGATCCTTATATGCTCTTTCCGAAAGTCCGGGGTTTGCTTTCTTGTATCCTTTGTCGAGTTCGTATAAAATATTGTCGGAGAAGGCATCTACCAATGGTACAATGGCGCTCGATACAAGGGTAAGGCCCAAGGTATTTATCATAAGAGAAGGCTTTCTTTCGGGTTCTATACCTTCAGATTTTCTTGTGTTTTCGAGATAAAATAGTGTTACTGCCCAAGAAGCCAGGTGGGAAAGAAGTACAGCCGGTTTTTTTGAGCGGGCAAAACTGTTTGTTAACCAGTGCATGGTTTTAGTGTCGGACAATCCCCGTACACCGTTTTCTACGGCATGTTCAAATCTGTCGTCAACTCTTTTTATTGTACCTACAGCTTTTGTTGCGGTTTCTGCAATTTTTCTGCCTGCAGGCGCAAGGCATTCCTTGTATGCATCAGAGTTTTTAATCATTCCTATGAGATTAACGGGAGTTGTTTTCATTAGCCGTCATCCTCCCTGTCAATTTCTTCGGGATGGCCGTCATCATCTTTGCCCGTGCTCTTTACATCTTCAGATTTTCTAAACAGATGCGCGTCGTTACTGTTTAAACATAGGCCCGTGGGCAGTATGTATTTATACTCCTCAAGCATTTTTGCCTGTTTTTTCTCCTCATTCTTTTTGCCGAAAAGTTTTTTGGTTACAATCGGCATAAGGGCAACTGTGATGGCGGCTTTTGTAGGCGCTATAAGAACCTCAAGACCCTTTTGCCATAGGCTTGAATATGCTTCCCTGTATTTCTCATCGGTTTTAAGTTTGTTGGCGATATTAGGGTTTTTTGTAAATGCTTCTTTGTTTTCGTCTACCATTTTAAGAACGGCTTTTGAACTTTTAGAGAGCGTAGAGAGCACTGTTGCGGACAGTATAAAGCCCAACATAGCTGCGACAAAGTTCTTTGTAGCTATTTGCTCTTTGTCTTCATCTTCAGCTCCCGGCATCGCAAGAACTAGTACGGGCTTTAACATGCCGGCGAGAATAAGCGCATTAAAAGCGTCAAACACACCTGACTTTTCGTTAACAAATTTCAGTACTTTTTCAAAGGTGTCAGATTTAGCGAGTTTCACAGCCCATTTTTTTGCAGGCAGTAACTCTTTTGCTGCCCTGTATGCTTCTTGAAGGGCAATCTTTGCATCTTGGTTTGAATGTTTGGCATTTTTCATATTTTTATGTAATTGTTTAAAGAAACCATGGTTTTTATGCTCGGAAAGTGCATTCCCGACAGCCTTTTTGTACGAAGACATATTTTGGCCGAGCAAGTGCAATTTTCTTGCGGAAAATCCGAAAGTTGAAACAGACACTCCGTTAACAAAATTGTCAAAATTTCCCGGAGCCTGAGGTATTTTCTTGATGCCCCTGCCCAGAGTTTTTATAACACCTATGGCGCCGTCTGCTATTACTTGTGGTTTTGGCATTCCTTTGAAACTTACAGACCCGCCGTAACTTTCGTTACCAGCGGGTCTTATTTTATTGTACTCTTTCTCCTTGGGTAGCCTTGAACAGTAGTGGGTTGCACCTGTTCTTCCTGGTCGCCCAAGTCCTTTTTTTCGATGTTGATAATTATGATTCTCAACTCTCATGACATTATTTTAAAACATACAAAGAAAAAAATTTGCCAGTCTTATTGCAACGTATTACATAAATTAACATGAGAAGCTGACAATATAAGTCTCTCAAGTCTTTCGACAATTATTTTTTCCAAATTAATATTGTAAAATTCATTAATTTCTTTTATAAAAAAGCATGGGCTTGTTATATTTATCTCTATAATTTTTCCGTCAATTACATCAAGGCCTGCCATATATATGCCGTCAGAGAGAAGCTTTTTGGAAATTCTTGCCTCTATTGCTTCTTCTTCTTTTGTCAGGACTCCTGCTTCAATGTTTTCATCAGTATGGTTGTTGAATTTGAAATCGTTATTCGACCCCTTTTTTACAACGCAGTATTTATGTATTTCTCCGCATATAAATATAAGACGTTTGTCGCCTTTTGAAATTTCAGGAAGGTATTCTTGTGCCATTACAACGGTTTTACCCGAGTTTGTGGCTGTATCTATTATGGTCTTGATATTTTTGTCTTGGGCATTTAAGTAAAAAACACCGCTGCCGAAACATCTGTTCAGTGGTTTTAAGATAATCTGACCCTTTTTAAAAAGAAAGTCCCTTATAAGATTGGAGTTAGAAGTGACAATATTATCGGGTGCAAGCTCGGGGAAGTTGTTTATATAAAGTTTTTCGTTATGGTCCCTTATTGCTTGCGGCGAGTTTATTATAAAAGTTTTTTCAGAATCAACAAAACTCAGCACATAAGTTGCGTTAATGTAGTCAATGTCTACAGGCGGGTCGGGTCTGAAGAACACGGCAGAAAAGCTCTCTATGTCGTACGTTTTTAGCGTATCTTCTTTTAAAAGTTCCCCGTCAAAGCTTGTTCTTTGACAAAGAGCTTTTGCCTTATCGGCTTCAAGATACAGGGAGTTTTTGGTTGTTATATAAACATCCCACTCTCTTTTTAAAAACTCTGCTATAAGCCAAAAATTTGTAACCAGTTTATTGAATTCGAAGTACTTGAGTTCAACTTCGTCTATTATAAAGAGTATTTTATTTGAAATAATGTCGGAAATCACAATAGTTCTGCCAATCCTATTTGCCGCCCACAGAAAGAGTTAAACAAGTTCCACTCTTTATTTGTTTCATATTGTAACCTAAATATAAATTGTATGCTATAATACTGACCATGAAACATTGTCCTTTCAGAGAAATTCCTTGCAATTGTGATTGCCCTTTGTTTGTGAAGGCTGACGAACTTAATGAAACTGTCGCCAACAGGTTGAAGGCTATAGGAGTATTAACATCCAACGAAGGACTCTGCTCTTTTAAGAATATGGCACTTGCGCAAAACCGCTTTATATTTGAAAACACAGTAGTTTATAAGAAGTAAAACAGGAATTTTACAAGATGGATGAAACCAGAGATTTATTGTTGGATGGATTAAACAGAAGGATTGAAATCAACCCTAATGATGATACAGCATATCGTGAAATGGCAAATCTGTATATTGCCGACGAGGACTACGACGGTGCACTTGTTGTATACGACAGGATGCTTAAAGTTTTTCCGGATGACGTTCAAGCGCTTGTAAATGCAGGAAGTATTTATTTCTACAAAAAAGATTACGAAAAGGCCATTGAATTTTATCAGCGCGCATGCAGAATCGAACCTGCTAATTTTCCCGCGCACTTCAACTTGGGTAATGTATATGCAGAAATTTCAAATTTTAAAAGCGCTCTTGAACAGTACGATAAATCACTTGCGTTGGAGTCTGATGTTGCTGAAGTATACAGTGCAATAGGTATTTTATACCATGATAATCAAGACCTTATAAATGCAAAGGTTTACTACGAGAAGGCTCTTGAACTTGATAATGCTAATGCCGAGTACCACACTAATCTTGCAAATGTTTACCAAAAATTAGGTATGACTTCAAGCGCTATTGAATATTACAAAAAAGGAACAGAGTTAGACCCTGACGATGAAAAAGCAGCGCTTTGTCTGGCAAATTGCTATGCTTCGGTGGAAAACTTTGAAGAAGCTCACAAATACTTTAAAATAACACACGAAATAGCGCCTGAATTTTATCCTGCCTGGGTGTGTGAAGCTATTGCATATTCAGATGAAAATAATTTTGAAAAGGCCATAGAGCTTTACAAGTATGCCATTGAGCTTGATGCAACAAAGCCAAACGCCTATATACTTTTAGCAAATCTTCTTATAGATGAAAAGCGTTATCAGGAGGCTATAACTTTATACGAAAATGCACTGGTGTTAGGCGGAGACAAAACAGAGCTTGACGTTCTCATAGCAAATGCCTATGTGCAGCTTGATGATTTAGTAAGCGCCCTCGGATACTACAGAGATGCAGTAAGGTGTTCTCCCGATAATGATGAAACAAAGCTTATCTATCTTGAGATTGCAAGTGAGTATGTCAACAGAAAGGTAAGGTCTGCCTAGTGGCGCTGAAGAACTATCAAAAGGAAGCAGACTTATTTGACAGACTGATGGGGGTTGCTACCTATGTAACGTTTGGGATGGCAGGGCTTATTTGGCTGATACTGTCTTTTTTCTTAAAGAAAACACCCTCGGGCTTTTTGTCCTACCATATTTATCAGTCGATTTTCTTGTCATTACTTATATACATACTGTCGCTGCTTTTCGGTATAGCGTTGGGTTTTATGGCAAGCATTCCGTTTCTTTCAGGCCTTGCAAAGTGGATTGAGTTTTTCTTCAATACGCCTATGTATTTTGGATATAGTCTCATACACCTTACCATAGTTGTGTTTGTGGGTTATCTGGCACTTGGAGCATTTTTGGGCAAATATTCTTACTTACCTTTTATTTCAGATATAATAGGTTCAAATTTTAGGAGATAAGTTATAATTAAGGCATTCTCGATATTATTTTGTTTAATATTCTCCGTATTCTCCGGTCTTTCGGTATATGCAAACGAAGCCCTTAAATCAGCTAATGAAAGCATAACGCCTGAAGTAAAAGCATCATTATATTCTAACCCAAACGAACCCGGCATTTTAGGGGTAATCTTTTCACTTCTTTTAGTGATTTGTCTGATTTATCTGACCGGAATAGTGTATCAAAAACTTATCAAGTTAAACCCCAAGTATTTAAAAAAGCCAGAGGACGAGTCAGGCAAAAATGAATTTCACATTGTCTCCACAAAGCAGTTGGGGCAAGGAAGATATTTACATATAGTTGAAGTAAATAACAGGTTTCTGGTATTAGGCTCGACAGCAAACAACATAAATCTTTTAAGAGAATTTTCTAAGGAGGAAATCGGTTGAAAAAAGTAAAAATAGGAAACAGGCTTGTCGGGGATGATGAAAAAGTTTTTATTATAGCGGAAATCGGCATTAATCATAATGGCAGCGTAGAAATAGCAAAAAAGCTTATAACTATGGCACATGCCCTGGGCTGCGATGCGGTTAAATTTCAAAAAAGAACAGTGGATGTGGTTTATTCAAAAGAAGAATTGGATACGCCCAGAGAGTCTCCTTTCGGAACGACAAACGGAGACCTTAAACATGCCTTGGAGTTGGGGCAAAAAGAATATGAAGAAATAGACAAGCACTGTAAAGATACGGGCATAATGTGGTTTGCGTCCTGTTGGGATGAAGGTTCGGTTGATTTTATTTCAAAGTTTAATCCGCCTTGTTATAAGATTTCGTCTGCTTCTTTGACCGATGATGACCTTTTGAGATATACAAAATCAAAAGGAAAGCCCATCTTATTGGCTACGGGCATGAGTACCCTGGAGCAAATCGAACATGCGCTGTCTGCTTTGGGCGAAGACGATGTTATATTGTATCATTGCACATCCACCTATCCTACAAGCAATGAGGAGATAAATCTTCTTGTTATTAAGGATTTTCAGGAGCGTTTTTCTTGTCCCATAGGATTCTCCGGCCACGAGAAGGGTATACTCCCTTCTGTTCTTGCGGCTGTATATGGTGCTGTGTCTGTAGAAAGACACATCACTCTCGATAGGACTCTTTGGGGTTCTGACCAGGCGGCCAGTTTGGAGCCTGACGGTTTACGCAGACTCGTCCGCGATATAAGGCAAATCAAGACTATTTTGGGTGACGGTAAAAAAGTTGTGTATCCTTCAGAACTTCCTATAATTAAAAAGCTTAGGAGGGTAGGCAAGTAGTGTCTTTAAATTTGAGTAAAAAAATTAAACTCATTGCTTCAGACTTTGACGGGGTTTTTACTGATGGCCTTGTGTATCTGGATGAAGATTTAAGACAGCAAAAAAAACTGAGTTACAAAGACATTATGGGGGTATCTGTTGCACTGAAAAACGGTTTTCAGGTGGCTTTAATATCCGGAGAAAGTTCAAACATATTGAATTTCTTTAAAGAGAAGTTTGACCTTGAAGAAATTCACAAAGGCGTTCGCAATAAAGGAGAGGTGTTGGCAAACCTTATGCTTAAGTATGAACTTAAACAAGATGAAGTTTTGTATATAGGTGATGATATTAACGATATTTCTGCTTTTGATTGTGTAGAATATAAAATAGCACCGCCTAACGCTAATGACTTTGTAAAAGCGCACGATGGTATACAAATTACGAAGGCTTCAGGCGGAGATGGGGTTTTCAGGGAAGTAGTCGACACGTTAATAAGATTAAATGATTAAATTTCTTAAAAATTTATTTAAACAGGTTAAACAGTTGGATGACTTTGTGGGGGACTATAAAGCCAGCGCAAAAGAAATAGGCCTTCCGTCATTGGCCTATGTGAACTGGGGTCTTCAACTTTCCAACTTGGGTTTGGATGATGAGGCTTTAGAAAAGTTTGAACAGAGCGCGAACATGCCTTACTCGAATCCGGAAGCGTACATTAATCTGGGAATTGTAGCTGCGAAAAAGTATGATTATGAAAAAGCGATAGAGTGCTTTAAGAAGGCAACAAAGCTAGACCATAACAACGCCAAAGCATATACTTTTTTAGGCAGCATATACTCGGAAATAGGGGATGTAAAACAAGCTGCAAAAATGTTTAAAACGGCCATCAGGCTTGAGCCTCGAAATGCACAGGCACACGCGAGTTATGCCGTGTATCTTGCAAAAATCGGGCAAAGACAAGAAGCGTCCGAAGAGTTTAAGAAAGCCTATTTTTATTACCCTGCCAACGTTCAAACACTCTTTTTGTGGGGTGTCCTTTTGATTGAAATGAAAGACTATGAGGGCGCCATAGTGAAGCTCAAGCAAGTGACTTCACATACTTCTTTCCATGGCGAAGCGCTTTATTTTCTGGCATTTTCACATTTCAGTCTCAAAGAATACAAGGAAGCTGTTAATTACGCCAAAAAAGCAATTTGTAATTCTCCTGAAAGTATCGATGCAAGAATAGTCCTTGCGGAAAGTTATATGAATGCAGGAGACGAGCATGAGTCTGTTGCCGTTTATGAGAAAGCAGTAAAAGACTTTCAGGAGTTAAATCCTGCCGCCTTGAAAAATCCACAGCTCTATTACTCTTGGGGTATGGTTCTTCAAAACTTTGACAAGTGGGAGGAGGCTATTGAAAAATTGCAAAAAGCGGTTGAACTTTCGCCTAAAAACTATATGATATTCTACAGTCTTTCTCTTTCGTATCTGAAAACGGGCGACAGAGAGAGGGCAAAAGAGGCGCTTTTAACTGCAATTGAGTTGAACCCCGAACACACGCCTTCTCTGTTTAATATGGGGCAATTGTACATAGAGCAGAAACAGTATCTTGCTGCGGTTGAGTTTTTTAAAAAGGCAATTGCCAGCTCTCGCGAAACCGGCCATATGTATTTCAATGTCGCATATGCGTATCAGATGGCCGGGGATTATAAAAATGCTATAAAAAACTATGATAAGGCAATTGAATATGATAATCAAAATATCAATGCCCATATTAACCTCGCAAATGTATATTCGGCCATGGGTGATGCCAAGATGGCCGTGAGAAAAATAAGAAACGCATATCTGATAGACAAAGAAAACGCCAATGTTAATCTGGTTTACGGTATTATGCTCTTGAAGGACGGGGACGTTTTGGATGCAAAAGAAAAATTTGAACACGCGTTTGCTTTAGACAGAAATCTTGTAATAGCAGCGTTCGGCCGAGCCGAGTGTTTGATAAAATCAGGAAAACCAAAGGATGCTATAAGCATACTTTCAAACTACGAAAATACCCACGGCGAAAATAAGGACTTTTTATGTCTCAAGCTTGCGGCTTATCAAAAAATGTACGATACTGAAGGGGGCGAATATTATAAAAGGACAGCTTTAGATATTTGTGATAAAATTAATTCGCTCTACGGAGGGGACCAGGAAAATGATATCTGGGTCCAAAGCGTGAGAGAGAGATTAACAACAGAAGAAACACAGGAAAGTTAGAAATGTCAATTATAGTTCAAAAATTCGGCGGTACGTCACTTGCGGACGCCGAGAAGATTAAAAATGTAGCGCGTGCGGTTATAAGGGAAAAGTTGAACGGTAATCAGGTTGCGGTTATTGTTTCCGCTATGGGTCACACGACAGATTATCTCATAAAGCTTGCAGGGGAAATTACGGATAAGCCAAGTAGCAGGGAGATGGATATGCTCCTTTCAACCGGCGAACAGGTGTCTATAGCCTTACTTGCAATGGCTATACAAGAAGCAGGCCACGAATCAATAAGCTTAAATGCTATGCAGGTGGGCATTATGACTGAGAAGGTTCACTCAAGCGCCCGTATTATAAAAATTAAGACAGACAGACTTCATAAACATTTAGATGAAGGAAAAATAGTTATTGTCGCAGGATTCCAAGGCGTAACAGATGAAGGCGAGATTACTACTTTAGGCAGGGGCGGTTCCGACACTTCTGCTGTTGCTCTTGCAACGGCTCTAAATGCCGAAAGATGTGATATATATACAGATGTGAGAGGTGTTTATACAACCGATCCGCGCATAGTACCCAAGGCTCTTAAGCTGGATACGATTTCTTATGAAGAAATGCTTGAACTAGCAAGGGTTGGCGCTAATGTGCTGCACCCGCGTTCGGTAGAAACTGCCAAGCAGTTTGGTATGCCAATGAGAGTAAGAAGCTCATTCGACTTAGATGATTTAGGAACTTTGATAATAGGAGTAGAAAAAATGGAAATATACAAACCTGTCACGGGCGTTGCCTGTGATAATTCACAAGTAAGAATTGTTATTTGTGACGTGCCCGACCGTCCGGGTAATGCTGCAAAACTGTTTGGCTTGTGTGCTGACAATGCCCTAAGCGTCGATATGATTATTCAGTCTTATGCGCGCTCTTCGAACAATACTAACGATATTGCATTTACAATTTCAAAAGATGACCTTTCAAAGTTTGAATCAATGCGTGAAGGTCTCATGAAGGCAATGTCACCGAGCAATATACTAATCGATGAAGATATTTCAAAAGTATCGATTGTCGGTGCCGGTATGATTGACCGTCCTGGTATTGCTGCCGATATGTTTGACGCTCTGGCGCAGGCAGGTATAAACATCAAAATGATTTCTACAAGCGAAATTAAAATTAGTTGTCTTGTAACGAAAGACAAGGGCAAGGAAGCCGTTAAGGCTCTTTGCAGAACGTTTGAGCTTGACGGTGAAGAAGTTGCGGAAGTTAAAGGTGATTTACCGGACTAATGTTGTTTAAACTAATATGCGGTTTAGGAAATAATGATATCAGCGAGGTTCAAAGCCTCGCTGAAGTCTATGCGCTCGCAGGGGCCGATATGTTTGATGCTTCTGTTTCTATGATGCCTATTGTTCAAGACAGTATCAAACAGTCAGGGTTGAGTTTGGAAGATTTTGAATTTTGCATTTCTATCTCCATAGGAGACGATATCCATGGAGCAAGGGCATATATTAAAGAAGAGATTTGTTCCAAATGCGGCGCCTGCACATCGGTTTGCCCGAGAGGCGGAATCGGAAGGTGTATAGGCTGTATGAAATGCAAAGATATTTGCAAGTACGGAGCACTTTCTTTTGTTTTTGAGAAAACTCCCTGGAATGGCCTTGGGGAAGCAATCGATAAATTTAAAGTTGACTCGGTTGAAATGCACGCAAGTGTTGAGAATGCAGAACTTATAAAAGAGGAATTCAAAAAGCTGTGCGAAATTTTCAAGGGCGAGGTAAGTATATGTATTTCGAATAAATATTTCAAGGAGGATAAGCTTGTTGATTTGCTTCTGGATTTAAAAGACATCGCGCGAGACAATACCGCTTTTGTAGTTCAGGCTGACGGTAAGGCCATGAGCGGCTTAAACGATGAGACGGAAACAACAACGCCCTGTATAGAGTTGGGGGAATACCTTTCAAGCAAGGGTTTTAAGGTTATTCTTAGCGGAGGTGTTAATTCTAAAACCTCCGGTCTTATACGAGAAAGGGGTGTGGAATGTTACGGACTTGCATACGGCTCTTATGCGCGTAAAATTATTGAAGGGCTTTCAAAAGAAGAGGCGCTTGTACGGGCTAAGGAGTTGGTATGTTCGACAAAGTAAAAAAATACCTTAAAGACAACAATCTCGAAAATGCTGCACTGTTGGCTGCATTTTCAGGAGGTATGGACAGCACTGCCCTTTTACACATATGTTCTGTGCTGCATCAGGATGTCACCGCCGTTCATTTAAACCATGGGTGGAGAGGTGAAGAATCCGATGAGGACGAAGTTTGCGCAGAGAATTTTTGCAAAAAACTCGGTATTAAATTTTATAGCGAAAAACTTTCGGGTGATATTAGTCCTACTGAAACTGATGCAAGGGAAGCGCGCTACGGTTTTTTTGAGAGATGTGCGAAAAAGTTTAATGCTGACGCTATTTTCCTTGCGCACAATAAAAATGACAATGTGGAAACCCTTATATATCGCCTGATTAAAGGAACAGGTCTCAAGGGCTTGTGTTCCATACCAAAAACGAGAGGTATTTACCACCGTCCGCTTTTAGAAATAACGCGTGAAGAGATTGAGCAATATGTTAAAGATAACGAGCTTGAAATAAGGCAGGACAGCTCTAATGATAATATTAATTATGCGAGAAATTTTATCAGAAAAGAGATTTTGCCGAAATTTTTAGAGTTAAATACCAATTCCCTTGACGCTATTGAAAATCTTACAAGAATTGCCCAAGGTCAGCAAAAGATAATTGAAGAGACAACCTTAAGTGTTATGAAAAATAAAGAAACTCTTGATACTCAAAAGTTCTTGAGTCTGCCACATGAACTTAGGATGAGTATTTTACATAATTTTCTGAAAGACGACCTTAAAAACTGCGCATACTGGAAGTTTGAAGAATTGCTAGACATTATACAGGAGAACTCAAAGTATCCTTCAGCGAAAAAGACTTCCCTTAACTCTAAGTTTTTTTTGGCCGTCAATAAGCTGGAAATAGCTAAAGTCCCTGTTTTGTGATAAAATTTTGCTAAGCATAGTATTAGAAAGTTTGGAAATGTTGGTGAAAGAAAAATTAAAAGTTCTGATAGATGAAAATACCCTTATAGGGCGCATACAAGAGCTTGCGGATCAAATAAACGAGCACTATGGCACACAGGAAGAACTTACGCTTGTGTGTATTTTAAAAGGTGCGATTATGTTTTGCACAGAGCTTTGTTACTACCTCAAGATGCCGGTTAAAATGGAGTTTGTCCAACTTTCAAGTTATGGCCCTGCGCAGAAATCTTCGGGTGAAGTTTCACAAATAAGCTTAAAGCTGCCTTCTTTTAAGGATAAAAATGTTCTTATAGTTGAAGATATTATAGATACGGGTCTCACCATAAGGTTTTTGAGAGACTTCATAGACACAAAGTGTCTGGCAAAAAATGTTAAAATAGCGGCAATGTTTGACAAGAAATGTGCACGCAAGTATGATGTACAGCCGGATTTTCATGCTTTTGACGTGGATGACAAATTTATAGTGGGTTTTGGACTGGACTATAATGAGCTGTATAGAAATCTGCCGTATATCGGTTACTTTGAGTGATGCCTTACATCACTTTTTGAAAAGTTGTGTATATAATCAATTCATTAAACAAAAAACCATCTACAGACAAAGACTGCAAGTATTATACCGATGGCATCTGCCAAAAGTCCTGTTAAAAGTGCATGGCGGAACTTTTTAATGCCTACTGCCCCGAAATACACGGCCAATACGTAAAAGGTAGTCTCGGAGCTGCCTACTATGACTGCCGAAAGCTTGGAGGCGTAAGAACTTACTCCGTTAGCGTCAACAATGTCGGAGAATATTCCCAATGTCGCGCTTCCCGAGAGCGAGCGCGTAATCATTAAGGGAAGGGCTTCTGCAGGAACGTTGAAAAATTCAAGAGGAGTTTTCAGTGCCTGTGCAAGCATTTCTATGGCGCCGGAGGCCCTAAGCATTGAAACAGCGACAATTATTGCCACAAGGTACGGAATTATTTTCACGGCTACCCAAAAACCTTCTTTTGCCCCCTCGACAAAATCTTCATACGCAGGCGTTTTCTTGTATACGGAATATAAAAGGACCGTGCAGACTATGACGGGAAGCACCCAGAGCGATATTGCGGTTAAAAATTCCCTCATTTTGACCGCCTGTCTTGGGTTATCGGGGATTCGGCTTCTTCAGAAGAGCGGGTATTTAGCTTCGCCTTTAGTCCCATCCCAAATACGCCTTGAAGAACTTTGGATATTAATATTGCGCTTATAAACGCGCCGGTGGTTACAATAAGTGTCGGAATAATTATTTCTGTGGGGTTTGCGGCCCCTGCAGCTATAAGTATTGCAAGAACAGTTGTGGGCACAAGTTGGAAACCTGCTGTGTTCATCGCCAGAAAAGTGCACATAGAGTTTGTTGCGACATCTTTAGCGCCTTCTTCCTTTTTCAGGTTTTCCATTGCCTTGATGCCGAAAGGTGTTGCCGCATTGGCGAGACCAAGAGCGTTTGCCGTAAAATTTAAAGAAATGTCCGCTATGGCAGGAGAGTCTTTTTTGAGCTCAGGGAAAACAAGTCTGACCACAGGGCTTATGGCTTTAGAAAAGAGTTCCACCAGACCTGACTTTTGGGCAATTTTCATAATACCCAACCAGAAGGCCATTATACCTATAAGGGAAATAGCGACCTGTACTGCACGTTGGGAACTTTGCAGCATGGCGTTTACAACTTCTTCGAGCCTTCCGTTTGCGGCGCCTGCGATAATTGAAACAAGTATTAAAGCAATCCAGACAAAATTCAAAACTCACACCTACAGTCTGGAGTAATATTCTTCGCCTTTGGCGCTGAGAGAGTACTTTAACGGCCCTTCGCTGTCTTCGCTTATGTTTATGTATCCCTTGTCCAGACCTTCACTTATTATATCGTGGTCAATAAGCTTGCCGGAAGCTTCGTAAAGTTTGGAATTCAAAAACTTGATTGAGAAGTTTTGCATATCCAAATTGTTTTTTATAAAATTGGCCGTTATAATAAAGGCTCCGAAAAGGTCTTTACTTTTGTCCGCGATGTCTTTTGACAAGACATCGGTAGAGCAGTCCGAATTAAAACATACCGCTGATTCATCTGTTTTTGGTTTAAGTTTATGCAGCGGTGCATCTGGCAGTTTTTCAATGTACCTTTGTGCTACTGCTTCCTGCTGTGTTTCCCATTCTTTTTCAGAAAAATCTCCTACGGGTGCTTTTGGTGTATTAACAACAGTGGCTGCAGGAGATGGTGAATCGGTTTTTGCCGCCGCCTCTTGTTCAACCTCTGCAGGCCTTGCAGCCGTTGGTCCGACCGTGTTACTGCCGTAGATTATTATATTGAAATATTCATCCAGTTGAGTTTGAACTATAGCTCTGTTGGAAGTGTTAAAATCCAGTTCAACACCGTCGCTCAACCTTATTTTTAAACTATATTTACCCATAACACCTGTATTTAGTTAGCTTTTTTTAATATTTCTTCACGCCATTTTGCAAGCTGCTGCTCAACAAACTCCGCATCGTCCGAGGATAATTCTATCTCTATTTCCCCTTTTTTCATCTTGAAAACGTATTCTGCCATTGTAGCACCCCCTGTATTTACTATTATATATTTAAGCATAAAAAGTGCAACTTGTTAATAATCCTTCCGGCGCTTCTTGTTTTTTGTTGATTTGTCATTAATAAAAATGAAGGTTATCTTGTAAGTGTGACCTTGTAAAATTCTCTAAATTCGGTCGTTTGTATGAATGAAATTTGTTTCAAATTTCTTATACTAATGATGTGAGAGTGTAGCAACTTCACTTAGGGGTATGAGTTTTGTATAATGCCATAAATCCGGTAAACATTTCATACAGGAATTATCAGATGCCGTACAGGGCACCTGGAAGTGCTACGGAAAAAGAAGACAGCAACTCTCAGGTGCAGAACTCTTTAGAGGACAGCAAAAACAGGCGTTTTCCTAACGGCAGAGAAGTTGCAATTGACTACACGAAAAACAAAATTAACATAGCGCAGATTGTAACTGACTTCAACAGCACCGTTCTTGCCATAAATGCTCCCGAAGATGTTATGGAAGAAGTTACTGCTTATCTTGGGCTTGTTACAAAGGAGTCCAAGAAGGAAAAACCTTCAAAAGAGATAATTTTCTCCAACCTTAAAAATGCTTCAAAAGTTGCGGACAGATATATAGCCGATTCACTGGAAAAGCCTTCGAGAGTTGTTGAAGGCTGGGTGGATGCGTTATTTTTACAAAATGTAGAACTTAAGTCCGACCCCTCTCATATTAACCCCGATTTTAAAGTCGCTATACCCGAAAAATCCGCAGATACTTTTGCAAAAGCAGATGTTTCAGAGCTTCCCGTACAGCAGTCTGTGGTGCCTGTACAGTCACTTTCCGAGCAGACCCCCCTTAAACAGGAAGCAGCTTTACCCTTACCCGCCCCTGCCAAGACACATCAAAGTACCGAATTTATTGATGCTCAACCCATAGGCCAAAGACTGTTTGCGGAGACTACTCCTGTTCAACAGGCTCTTGCTGCACAGCAATTTGACACATCCGTACAAAATGTACAGGCCAAACCTGTTGTTTTTAATGCTATAGAACAGGTAGAAACCCAAACAGCGGCCGAATCCACTCAAAATATTTTTACTACTCCCCTTAAACTTACAGAAAACTCTACCCCTACACCTCTTCTACAAAGCATGGAAAATATCCAAACAAGAGAATTGAAGCAAATTTTTTCGCTTGCAAAAAATGCAGAAGATCCTGCACTCAAGATGGAAGCTTTTATGCAGGTTATTTCAAAAGCCGAAGAGCTTGGTGACACAAGAATGAAGGCCGCAGCTCACTTTGAGCGCGGTAAAATATTCGACAAAAGCGATATGATTGACAGCGCTCTTAAAGAGTACAATCAGGCCACCAAGAGCGAAGACAATAATATAACTGCTAAGGCGCATCTTAAAATGGCTGCCATTTACGATGACTTTGCCAGATTTGACCCTGCTCTGGGCCACTATCACAGAGCCGTTGTTTTTGCAGGTGAAGCAAATAATTTGTCGGGTCAATCCAGAGCCTTGGGCGGCATAGCTACAATGTATGCCCAACGCTATGACAAGGAAAATACTACCGCTTTCAATGGTTTAACAGTAGATACCGCACTGGGCACGGACAATCAAAAGGTTATAGGAAGAGCTTATTCAACTGTTGCAAAAAATTATGACTACATAAATGAAAACAAGCAATCTTTGGACTCATATAAAAAAGCTGCGCAGGCTTTTTCAAAGACTGAAAACTACAACAAACTTGCCCAAAACTATTTTGGTGCGGCTCAAGTAATGCAGAAACTAGGAAACAGTGCTAAAGCAGACTCGCTTTTATCAAGGGCTCTTCAATATCAGCAAATAGCTCAACTTGACCAAAGCCTGTAGGGAGTATAAGATTTATCTTTTTGCCGGAGACTTTTTTGTCTGACTTCATTGCCTCGTAAATATCTTCTGCGCTGTATCTCTCATCAAGTTTTATGTCAAGTCCGTATAAGTTGAGCAAGAGGACACCTTTGTCGTAGTAGTCCTTTTCAATCAAACCCATATTGAGGCTTAACTTTAGAGCCATTTTGACTCCCATACCTACGGTTTCACCGTGAGTGTATACTTTGTAATTGCTCACTTTTTCTATGGCATGCGCGAATGTATGGCCAAGGTTTAATATTGCCCTCAGACCTTCTTCTTGCTCATCTTGTGCTACAACCGCGGATTTCAGCAGGCAGGATGTGTATATGATTTCGTTCCAGACGGGAGAGTTTTGCATAAGATAATCAAAAAAGCTCCCTTCCAAATTGGCATTACAGGTTTTCTCAATAAAGGCATATTTTACTACTTCCCCAAGGCCCGTTTTAATTTGTCTGTTATCCAGCGTATTTAAGGTATTAGGGTCTATCAAAACCATTTTGGGTTGGTAAAATGTCCCTATTAAGTTTTTTCCGTCCTCATGATTAATACCTGTTTTGCCACCCACCGAAGAGTCTACCTGAGCTAAAAGCGTTGTGGGTATTTGAACAAAGTCAATTCCCCTCAAGACAGTTGAAGCAACAAAGCCTGTGATATCTCCTACGACACCTCCTCCGAATGCAACAATGCAGTCATTGCGCTCAATTTTCAAATCTAAAAGTGTGTCAATTATCATTTTGTAAGTGTCGAAGTTTTTGTATTCTTCTCCATCTTCCATAAAAATGACACTGTCAAAGCATTTCAGATATTGCTCATAGAGGCTGTAAATTTTCTTATTTGTTATTAAAAATTTTCTCTGCCCGTTCGGGTGTTGACCCATGGTTAGACATTGACCTGCGGTCAAGTACCGGTCTAATTCTCCCAAGAGGCCGTCTTTTATAATTATCGGGTAACATTTATTTTTTTCTTTTATATCAACCGTTAATTTTTTCATATATCTCCTCGGCAATGTCGCCGGTTCTTTTTTTTGTTGTGTCTATGGTAAAATCAGCTTTTTCGTACAGTTTTTCCCTGCGTTTCAAGATTTGTTTAAAGTTCTCTTCATCCTTTACAAGTGGTCTGTGGGTTTCCTTTTGAACTCTTTTGTATAATTCTTCGGCAGATGCCTTAAGGTAGAAAACAGTTCCGACTTTTTTAAGAATATTAATATTTTCGACGTTTTCAACAATGCCGCCGCCTGTTGCCACAATTATATGTTTTCCTTTAAACTCCTTAAGTATACTGCTTTCCACTTTTCTAAAATATTCTTCACCGTCATTTGAAAAGATTTCACTAATTGTTCGTCCTTCTTTTTTTTCGATTAAGTCGTCAAAGTCAACAAAGTCCCATCCTATATTGTAGGATAAAGCTATGCCGACGCTGCTTTTTCCGCTTCCCATCATTCCTATAAGAATAATATTGTCACTTCTGTGCGGTGTGGGCTTCTTTTTCATATCTTTCCTTTGTAGTTCTTGCGCTGTCGGCTCCAAACTTTTCCATAAATGCGTCTAAAAGTACAATCGCAGTCATATTTAAAGCTACTACGGCACAGGCCTCTACAGCACAAGTGTCCGAGCGTTCAAAGTGGGCTTCAGCCGCCTCTTTTGTTTTTATGTTGACTGTTTTTAGAGCTTTTTTCATTGTCGGTATGGGTTTCATTGCAGCTCTTATCACAATGTCTTCACCGTTGGTCATTCCGCCTTCAATGCCGCCTGCATTATTGGTTTTACGGTAGAAGTTATTTCCGTAGAATATTTCATCCTGAACTTCAGGACCTGTCTTATTGGCACATTCGTTTCCTATACCTATTTCTACCCCCTTGATTGCAGGGATACTCATAACGGCCTGTGCTAAAAGTCCGTCAAGTCTTTTGTCCCAGTGAACGTGGCTTCCAAGACCCACGGGGAGTCCGCAGAATCTTACTTCAATTGTTCCGCCAAGCGTTATGCCTTCTGACTTTGCATCTTCAATAACTTTGTCTGCTTCTTCTATAGGTTTTCCGCCTATAGAAAGTGTTTTTGCACAGCCTTTTATGTCAAATTCTTTTAATATACATTGAGCTATTGCGCCTACAGCTACTCTTGCCGCAGTTTCTCTTGCACTGGAGCGCTCAAGAATATTTCTCATATCATCCTGACAGTACTTAATTGCTCCTGCGAAGTCTGCGTGCCCGGGGCGTGCCAGATGTATTTCTTTTTCTTTAACCCGCTCCGCGAACTCTTCGCTGACAGGCTCTATGCCCATTGGGATTTTCCAGTTTTCCCAGTCAAGATTTTTAATTTCTATGCAAATAGGTGAACCCAGAGTTTTTCCAAAACGAACACCGGACTTGAACTCTGCCGCGTCTGTTTCTATTCGCATTCTTCCGCCGCGCCCTTTGCCTTGCTGCCTGAGTGCGAGTTGGGAATTTATGAAATCAAAATCCAACTCATAACCGGCTCCTATGCCTTCTATAATTGCATTTAAGCATTTTCCATGAGATTCTCCGGATGTTAAAAATCTAATCAATCAGCCTCCGATACATATCCAGACCTACACGTAAATCCAGGGTACGTGTTCTTGTGCTATTAAAACCTCTACCCCTGTTTTTGCTATTATACCCTGTATGAGCGGTAAAACAGGAAGTTCGCTCTCGAAGTGTCCTACATCCATGACCGCAAAACCGCGTACTTCAAGAGCTGCGTGGTACTTGACGTCTCCGGTTATAAATAAGTCGACGTCGTATTGTTCAATCTTTTTAATCATACTTCCGCCTGCGCCTGCCGATACCGCAATGTTTTTTACACTGTCTATACCGTTAGGGTTAATTATTTTAATTCTTTCGGCGCCAAGTGAAGTTTTAACCTTTTCAACAAGCTCATTAAGGCCTAACTCATCTTTCAGTTGAGCTATTTTAATATACTCATCAACGGTTATGAGGTTTTTGAAACCCAAGACCCCTGCGAGTGCGTCTGTTGTTGAGCCATATGTTTTATCAAGATTGGTATGTGCGCTGTATACGCTGATATTGTGTTTTATAGCCTGTACAAGTACCGTATCGTCGATTTTGCTTAAACGATGAAAAATCAGAGGGTGATGGGTTATGACAAGGTCGCAATCGTTTGTAACGGCCTGCTCTAAAACATCACGGGTAAGCGAAAGCGCCACCATAACTTTATTTGTGTAATCGTGGTGCAGGTTTATCTGCCATCCCGAGTTATCCCACTCTTCGGCCAGGTCTAAGGAAGCGTAGCTTTCAATTTTTTTAATAATTTCATCGGTTTTTATCATAAGACCTCCGGTCTTTTGCCGCACTCACTCGCAAATCCGAGTGCCTGCACTCTACTTTGTCTCGTTCGTTTTATCATAAATCTGCTCCAATATCCTTCGCGCGATATTCATTTTTGAGTCTTTTTCAAGTTTTTTAACATTATGTGCCTTGTCTATAACCCACACTTCGGTCTCATCTGTTCCGAGTGCTGTTTTTGCTTCATTTGCGACTATGAAATCGCAACATTTTTTGTCTATTTTTATTTTGGCTGCATTAACGGCATTTTCTGTAGCAAGACAAAATCCGACTACTATTTGGTTGGATGTTTTTGTCTTACATACTCCTTCAAGTATATCAGGATTTTTGATTAACTCCAAGGTCATGCCCTGAAAACTATTTATTTTTTGATTGCTGTAATCTTTTACCCTGTAATCCGCAACTGCTGCTGCCATAATAAGGCTGTCTGCGCCGGGAAAACTTTGGTGTATTGCTTCAAGCATTTCTTGTGCAGTTTGAGCAACGGTAACTTTATATTTTTTCTCGGTGTCAAAAGTCGATATGAGTTCAACATCCGCACCCATAGCGTATGCCATATCCGCTATAGCTGTGCCCATTTTGCCTGAGGAAGAGTTTGAAATATATCTTACCGGGTCTATTGCTTCTTTTGTACCGCCTGCCGTGACTATTATTTTTTTACCTTCTAATAATTTGTTATTATGCGGATTAAACCCTTCAATGACTGCCTCAAAGATGTTTTCTATTTTACAAAGTCTGCCTATACCTATTTCTCCGCAGGCCAGATATCCGATTTCAGGCTGCATAATGGTGCAGCCTTCATTTGTAAGTTTTTTAATATTTTCCTGCACAAAAGGATTTTTCCACATACCATTGTTCATTGCGGGGGCGAGAATAACAGGTTTTGATTCTCCGAAAAATGCGCAAAAAACAGAGGTTAAGAGGTTGTCACATATTCCTGTGGCAAATTTTGACAGTGTATTGGCAGTCAATGGTGACACTATGAACATATCAGCCCATTGTGCAAGTGAAATGTGCTCTGTGTTTGCAGTGGGGGCAAACTGTTCCATATATACAGGGTTTCTGGTTATAGCTTCAAGTGTTTTTTTAGTTACAAACTCGAGTGCATTTGGTGTTAAAACGGCTTTTACCTGTGCACCGTCTTTTATAAGCATACGAATGAAGCTAATAACTTTATAAGCTGCTATGCCGCCGGTTATACCTACAAGTATTTTTTTACCGCGTAGTCTTACTTGGCTATCTTGGGTTTTCGCCCCCGGCATTTATTTTTTCCTCGATTTTTCGTAAATTTTCTGTAATTCGTCAATTGCTTTTTCAAGCTTATCGTTTTCAATGATATATGCGAACTTGCTTTTTTGCGCAAGCTCATCTTTTGCTACGGCAAGTCTGCGCTGCACGACATCTTCATCATCAGTTTCACGGCTTCTCAGACGCCTTTCGAGCTCTTCGAGGCTTGGAGGAACTATAAAAACAGATATTGCATCTTTTACTTTGTCCATTACCTGAATTGCACCCTGGACTTCAATCTCAAGAATGACATCAAATCCTTCTTTGAGCATTTTCTCCACCTGTTTTTTGTGAGTGCCGTAGAAGTTTGTCGAGTATTGAGCCCATTCTAAAAACTCGCCTTTATCCATTTCTTCTTTAAACTCGGGACCGCTGACAAAAAAGTAGTCTACACCGTGAACTTCATCCTGTCGAGGTTTTCTTGTCGTAGAAGAGATAGATGCTTTGGCATTTTTATTTTTTGCCAAAAACTCTTTTAAAATTGTTCCTTTGCCTACACCTGACGGTCCGGCTACAATAAATAATTTACCCATAATTCGTATTATACAATAAACTTTAATAAAAAAACAGAGGAACTTTTGAGTTTTATAGTCCTCTGTTTTTTTAGTTTGTCTTGATTTACTTTAAATCCCTAAAACTTCCGGTGAATTTATCATCATAGCTTGTATGTAAGAATTTGTGTGCTTCATGCGAGCCCGGTTTTTTAAGAAGGTCACTGTAGAGCTTCTTAATTTCAGGGTTTTCATAAGAGCTTCTTAAGGATAGCTCTTCGTCTTCTTTATACAGTCCTTCAGCCCGTTCTACAACTATTTCTTCGCAGCAGCTTCTTGGTTGTCCGCCGCCGCTTACACAGCCTCCGGGGCAAGCCATGACTTCCAGCATGTGGAACTTGGCTGTTCCGTCTTTTATTTCCTTCAGCGCCTTTTCGGCTTCGTGGATAGTTGAAAGCGCCCTTATTACAACGGGTGTACCTTTTATGTCCAGTTCAACTTCACGGCACCTGTTGTTAATACCGCGAAGACCTTTGATATTGACATCAGATAATGGTTCACCGGTTGCAAATTCGTATGCCGAGCGCACTGCAGCTTCAGCTACACCGCCTGAAGCACCGAAAATAGTACCTGCGCCCGTGTATTCCTGATACGGTGCATCTGCTTTTATCGGCTCAAGTGCGTTGAAATCTATACCTGCTTCTTCTATCATCCTGCCGATTTCCTGTGTTGTTAAAACAAAGTCGGTGTCAGGAGTTCTGCCCTGGGTTAACTGGATGCGTTTCGCTTCGAGTTTTTTTGCCGTACAGGGCATTATAGCTACAACAACTATATCTTCTTTTTTATATCCCTCATGTTGTTTTGGAAGCATTTCTTTCAAAACGGGAGAGAGCATGGACATCGGAGAACGGCAGGATGACAAGTGTTTTATCATCTCGGGGTGAGAGTTTTCTATATACCTTACCCATGCCGGACAGCATGATGTGAACATCGGAAGGTCGCGATTTTCTTTAAGTCTTTCCAGAAATTCCGTTCCTTCTTCCATAATTGTCAAGTCTGCGGAGAAATTAGTATCAAATACAAAGTCAAAACCTATTCTCTTAAGGGCTGCATAGACCTTTCCGATAGTATTTTCACCCGGCTCAAGTCCGAACATTTCACCTATGGCAACGCGGACTGCAGGAGCAATTTGTGCTACAACTTTTTTATTTTTGTTGCCTATTTCTTTCCATACATTATCAATGTCTGATTTTATTGTTATGGCGCCCGTCGGGCAAACTGCCTGACATTGGCCGCAGAATATACACTCAACTTTAGAGAGGTCTTTACCTGCTGTAGGCTGAACAACCGTTTTGGAGCCGCGATTAGCAAAGCCCAATACAGTTCCTTCCCATTCATGACAAGCCCTTACGCAAGCTCCGCAAAGAATACATTTATTCGGGTCGCGGACAAGGGCAGGGTTGGTTTTATCCAACGGAACAAACTCGGTCTTTTTTGGGTAGCGAATCTCTCTTACGTTGTATATTTCACTGTATTTTTGAAGGTCGCAGCTTCCTGAGCGCTCACATGTTGTGCATTCTCTGTCGTGGTTTGCGAGTAAAAGTTCAAGAATTTGTTTTCTGATTGCAATGATTTTTGCACTGTGTGTTTGGATTTTTAGACCGGGTTCAGGCGGCATTGTGCAACTTGCTTGAACTCCGCGGCCTTCTATATCTACTACACACATTCTGCAGGCGCCAAACTGTGTTAAGTCAGGCCTGTAGCAAAAAGTAGGAACATCAAAACCGTTCTTTCTCATTACTTCTAATAAATTCGGCTCGTCTGTATAAGCTACTTCCTTACCATTTATAAATAATGTTTTGTCTGACATTTTATTTATCCTTTTCTTTCTTTTTTATTCTTGTGGATGGTGCCATCAGCCGCACTGGCTTCGCGTTATTTTTGAATTATAGCGTTGAACGGACAGGTTCCCAAACACGCACCGCACTTAATACATTCTTCCTGATTGATCTCATAAGGCTGTTTAATTTCACCCTTAATGGCTCCCACAGGACAAATGCGTGCACATTTTGAGCATCCCTTACATTTTTCTTCGATGATTTCGATTTTCTTAAGGGCTGTACAAACGTGCGCAGGGCATCTTCCTTCAAGGATGTGGGCTTCGTACTCATCTCTGAAGTATTTAAGTGTTGAAAGCACCGGGTTTGGAGCAGTTTTACCCAGACCGCAAAGAGATGCATCTTTGACTATGTATGCCAACTCCTCAAGTATATCAAGGTCTTTGGGTTCTGCTTTGCCCTGAGTTATTTTTTCAAGTATAGCAAGCATATTCTTTGTGCCTTCACGGCATGGAACGCACTTGCCGCAAGATTCGTTTTGAGTGAAATTCATAAAGAATCTTGCAACTTCAACGATACAAGTATCTTCGTTCATCACGACAAGCCCGCCTGAGCCCACCATGGCCCCTGCCGCTATAAGGGCGTCGTATTCCATTGGGATGTCAAGTTGTTCTTCTGTCAGACAGCCGCCTGAGGGGCCGCCGATTTGAACTGCTTTGAATTTTTTGCCGCCGCGGATGCCGCCGCCAAGTTCAAATACTATCTCGCGAAGTGTTGTACCCATCGGGACTTCGATTAGACCCGTGTTGTTTACTTCTCCGGTTAAGGCAAAAGTTTTTGTACCTTTTGACTTGTCGCTTCCCAGCGAGCTGAACCATTCTGCGCCCTTTAGGATAATTGGCGGAACGTTTGCCAGAGTTTCGACGTTGTTTATCAGTGTCGGTTTACCAAACAATCCTTTATTTGCAGGGAATGGAGGCTTTGGTCTCGGCATACCGCGCTCACCTTCGATTGAAGCAATGAGAGCTGTTTCTTCGCCGCAGACAAATGCTCCGGCACCTTCTTTGATATGTATTATAAAGCTAAAGTCGGTACCCATTATGTTTTTGCCCAAGAATCCCGCTTCTTCGGCTTGCTGGATAGCAACTTTCAGACGTTTAACCGCAAGAGGGTATTCGGCTCTAACGTAAATATAGGCTTCGTCTGCACCAACGGCAAATCCTGCAATAGCCATACCTTCAAGAAGTTTATGGGGGTCGCCTTCCATAATTGAGCGGTCCATAAATGCTCCGGGGTCTCCTTCATCGCCGTTACAAACAACATATTTTTTATCCCCCTGAGCCATCTGCGTAAACATCCACTTGCGGCCCGTAGGAAAGCCTCCGCCTCCGCGGCCCCTTAAGCCTGAATTAGTGATTGTTTCGATAACTGCCTGGGGATTATTCTCTTCCAAAACTTTATTTAAGGCTTCATATCCTCTTAAAGAAAGTGTATCCTGCAAGTTTTCGGGGTCAACGTGACCGCAATTTGCAAGACAAACACGGGTTTGACGGTTGTAGAATGTTATATCTTCATTTTTGAACACATGCTTTTGTGTTTTTGGGTCAGTGTACAGAAGTCTTTCAACCGGTTCACCCCCCATAATGTGGCTGCCTACAATCTCTTCCACGTCCTCCAGTTTTACTTTCACATAAGTAACGTGCAGATCGGGTATAACAACAAGCACGCCCTGTTCACAGAACCCGTGACAGCCCGTAGGGACTGCCGTCATTTTTTCTTTTTCTCCAAGCGGTTTTGCATCCAGTCCGAGTTCTTTAAATTTTTCTATAATAGGAAGCGCACCGTTAGCAACACAACCTGTACCTGCGCATATAAAAACCCTTAATCCTTGCTTATCAATTTCTTGTTTAGCGTTTTCTTGGATTTCTTTAATATTAACAACCATTATACTTCCTCGCCTTCTGAATTAGGGACTTCATCGTTACTTCTCCTTCTTTCAAGAAGGCCGTTAACAATAACAAGAATCCCCTCGGGTGTCATTTGCGGATACACTTTTTCATTTATTACAACAACAGGTGCCAATCCGCATGCTCCAAGACAGCTTACTGTTTCTACGGTAAACAAACCATCAGGCGTTGTAAATACACCATCTTTTAACTTTAGTCTGTCAGTTACCGCATTATAAACAGGCATCGAACCTCTTACGTGACAAGCTGTTCCGTCACATATTTTTATAATGTATTTGCCCTTGGGCTCCAAGCTGAACTGACTGTAGAAGGTTGCAACTCCGTAAACTGTTGCAGGTGATGCCGGGATTTTTGTCCCGATATAAGTCATAACTTCTTCCGGCAAGTATCTGCATTGTTCTTGCACTGCCTGTAAGATGGCAATGAGATTTGAGTTTTTGTACTGATACTTTTCAAGAATTGCGTCTATGCTTGAAAAATCACCATCAAAAGAGTTTGGCGATCTTTTTTCTGCTTTGGTACTCATTATATTCTTCTCTCCTAGATACTATTCCAATACAATATAATTATCGTACCTCAAGAAAAAAAATCAAGAAAAAAATCACAATTAAAGTAAGGAAAGGTCAGCGTAAAATGCTTACTTCAGGAAGTCAAAACAGCCGTTTAAATCAAGGCTTTCTGCGCTATTTGTGCGCCGCACCCAGCCTTTTCCTTTCGGGTACAGTTCTATTTTCCAGTCAGGAATATTATCTGCCCCTATTCTGATGTCTTCAATGAAACTTGTAACTTCTCTTTCCGGTGTAAAACTTACCCTGTAGTCAGCTAATTTGCTCCCGTCGTCAAGAAATTTGACATTTTCCCGATATTGTGTGAATACTCCATTTTTTAATTCTATGTTTTTTTCTGCTTTTTTGCATATATTTTTACTGAATTTAACTTTTTCTAAATATGAAATAGATGCATTGTTGCCATAGGTTATACGCCAGTTGGCTTCTGTTAATTCCCCATAGTTAAGTTTTGAGTTTTTTAAGGCTTCAACAAGTTCGCCATTTTCAAACTTTAAGTATATGCCTATTTTTTTCTCCTTACCGCCTTCCGGGTAGTATATTCTTTTTGCAAATGATGCGATGGAACCGTCTTTATTGTAGAAAATTTCCCTCATATACTTTCTGGAGTTATCGGTGGATGCATCCAAACCGTCCGCAAAGCTGGTAATAAACTTATTATTTTTCATTTTTACCGTAACATTATTTATGAAGTCGTCTATGCTTAAACACTTTTCTGATTTTATGGCTTTTCTTGTCACTGTACCGTTTGCAGCGTACTCTATCATTTCTACTGCATTGCCACCACCCTTTTTAAAGGTTCTGCTGAGCCCGTTTTCAGCAATATCTGCATAGTTATTTTTTTTACCTTCTTTAAATATTTTTGAAACTTCATCAGCTATAGAGTGTGCTTTTTTCAGACAGTCGGATTTCACCCCTTGTGCTTCTGCAAGATTTGCCCGGGCATCACTTAAAGCAGATTCCGCATTTGTTATTAGTTCAGTTGCACGCTTGGAAACTTCTTGCGCAAGTTCATTTCGTTTTTTTCTTTGCACCAACAGGCAGCCTATAGCTATTGCAGCTATGGCAGATGCTGTTCCTATTCCTATAAGCATATGTTTTTGCTGAACACTTTTGCTTATAGCAGGAGGGCGATTGACGGGCATGCTTGAATTTATTTTTGTCTCCGGGGATAGCGACAACAAAAAGTCTGCTCTTTTAGCTATTTGCGGTGAGATGGTCGATGAATTCATACCCGTGTCTTTTTACTTCCTTTGCATAGTATAAAACCTCTGATGAAAAAAACTTGTCCCTAAATGCTAGCCTTATTCAAAAAGCCCTTAAAGGGCTTTTGTTTTTCTGGTAATATTCTTCGCGACTGAAACTAAACTTCTATGTATTCTTTCAGACGTTTGCTGCGGTTAGGATGCCTTAGTTTACGAAGGGCTTTCGCTTCAATTTGCCTGATACGCTCACGTGTTACACCAAAAAGCTGGCCAACCTCTTCAAGTGTTCTTTGGCGGCCGTCGTCCATACCGAAGCGAAGTCTTAAAACATCACGCTCACGTGGAGAAAGGCTTCCCAAAACTTCTGCCAAATCTTCTCTTAGCAGCTCATGCGCTACTGTTTTTACGGGAGCGTCAGCGTCTTTGTCTTCAATAAAATCACCGAGACGTGAATCTTCTTCTTTGCCTATGGGTGTTTCAAGCGACAAAGGCTCTTGTGCAACTTTTATGATTTCTCTGAGTTTGTTTATAGAGATACCCATTTCTGTTGAAAGCTCTTCTTCGGTCGGTTTTCTTGCGAGTTCCTGAGCAAGCTTTCTTGTAATTTTTTTAAGCTTGTTAATTGTTTCAACCATATGCACGGGGATGCGGATTGTTCTTGCCTGATCTGCAATAGCTCGTGTAATTGCCTGTCTTATCCACCAGGTTGCATAAGTCGAGAATTTGTAACCGCGTTCATGGTCAAATTTTTCAGCTGCACGAATAAGACCCAAATTTCCTTCCTGAATAAGGTCAAGAAAAAGCATGCCGCGTCCTACGTATTTTTTTGCAATACTTACAACGAGACGTAAGTTCGCTTGAACCAGTTTGCGTTTTGCTATAGCGCCAAGATTGCCGCCTGCTACGATTTTTCTTGCCAAATCAATTTCTTCATCTGCTGTTAAAAGCTTTATGCGGCCAATTTCGCGCAAATACATTCTAACGGGGTCATCAACAGAAATTCCTCTGGGGGCTGACATATCTTGTTCCGAGCCTTCTTCGGGTTTTGCTTCAAAATAAGTGTTTAAGCTGCCCTCAATATTTGTCATTCCATGCGAACGTATTATATTCGAGATGTTATCCGTCTCAAGAGCCGACCCTTCTTCGTAGTCTTCCGCGCCCAGTGCTTTATCAGCTACACCTACGACTGACTGGTCTGAACTTCTTTTTCTGCTCATTAAGCGCTCCATTCATTAATAAAAATAATGCTTTTATCTTTGTCCAAATTTTTCAAAAATTTCTTGCGAAATTTTGAGCTCTGTCTCTTCATTTACATCGCTTATATCCGAATTTCTATACTTGCGGCGTATGGCATCTTTTGCTCTACGCTCTTCAAGGTTGTTAAGCCTCTGAAATATTTCTTCTACTGCTTGTATATAATTTTCGTAATTAAGATTTTCAAATTCATTTGATGAGTACAGTTGGTCTGTTATGTATTTATGAGTTTCACTATCCTGATAAAACTCCAAAAAAAGTTTTTTTGCTAGTTCATCAACATTATTTACCGCACAAACCAATTTGTCAATGGCGGCGAGTACTTTTGAAACCTGCTCGTCTTTTGGTTTGTAACCTTCTATTGATTGTCTATAATACACTCTTTTTTCAGATGTGTCAGCAACAAATGCAAGTTTAACAAGGTTGGTTTCCATATTGGAGAAACGTTCACCCCACCCTGATTTTGCGGGCTTCTGTTTCATTTTAATAACGGTATTTGACACTTCATAATTTGTTACAAGGTTTCTTTGAAGCAGATTTACTTGGTCCCTAAGTGCTTTTTCGTTCACGCTCATCTTTGAGGCCAGATTTGTGTAATACTCTGACAGTATAACAGGGTCCTTTATGCCGGTTAACAGCTGCGCTATATCATTGACAAGTTTACTCTTCTCTTGTGCGGATGCATTTTTAGGCGCGGAATTAAAAACCTGCTCCAGTTGGTAATCGAGCAAAAGGGGTGCGTTTTTAATTTGCTTTTTATATTCTTCTGCGCCGAATTCCTGTATGTATTCATCGGGGTCTTTACCGCCGAGTTGTGAAATAACCCGAATTTCACAAACGGAATTACCCATTGAGGAGCGGCCAAGGTCATATTGTTCAATATTTCCCAGATTTTCAAAAATGTTTTTAATGACTTCCGCACCGCTCTGGGTTGCTTTTTTGCCTGCATCATCAGAGTCAAAGGCCAGAAATATTTTTCTTGATTGAGTGTATCTTGAAATGAGTTTGATGTGTTGAGGCGTTAGTGCTGTACCGCACGATGCTACAGCATTTTTGACACCGTTTACCTGAGCAGATATTACGTCAAAGTAACCTTCCATAATAATTACGGAGTCTTCTTCTTTAATAGCGTCTTTAGCATAGTTCATGCCGAACAGAATACTGCTTTTGTTATATATGTTTGAGTCGGGGGAGTTGATGTACTTAGGGTTTTGTCCGTCCAGCATTGCACGTCCGCCAAAAGCTATGCAGTCTGAGTTTGTGTTCATAATTGGTATTATCAGCCTGTTTCTGAAACGGTCGTAATACTCGCCATTTTTTTCATAAACTACACCTGCTTTTAGCATTTGGTCATTTGTATAGTTTTTATTTCTCAGATAGTTTTTTAAATCTACAGAAGAGTTTGGCGCTAAACCTAAGAAAAATTTCGATATGGCAACTTCGCCCACACCTCTTTTTTTAAGATATTCAAGAGCTTTTTCATTGTCGAGCAAGTTTTCATGGTAGAACTTCATTGTTTTGTCGAGCATTTTTAGAAGTTCTTCTTTTTCGCGCTTATGAAACTCTGTTTTTTCTTTGCTTTGTCCCTGCGGCAGCTCTATTCCCAGGGCTTGAGCCTGTTCTTCAATCATATCTCCAAAACTTTGGTTAGAGATTTTCATCAAGAAAGTAAAGACATCGCCGCCTTCTCCGCATCCGAAACACTTAAATATTTGCTTGGACGGAGTTACCGTAAAAGACGGAGTTTTTTCGTTATGGAAGGGACAAAGTCCGCTGTAAATGTGTCCCGCTTTTTTGAGCACAACATGCTTTGATATAACATCAACTATATCAAGAGAGTTTTTAATCTGCTCAACTGCGCTCTGGAACGTTATTTCTGACATATTAATTCTTGGTGTGTTTTTAGGGCAAACTCATCGCTCATACCTGCAACATAATCTATAGCCGGCTGTTCGCCGTAAAGTGCTTCATATCTTTTATACAAATCCGTTACTATCGTTATTATTTCGCACTCACGTTCTCTTGTTTTAGCATTAAAATAAACATTTTTAAACATCCAATCCCTTAATTCGTTTAAAAAATTTACACAAAGCGGACTCATGTTTATTTCTTTTTGATTCCAACTGTTTTCATAGATGTCAGCTATTACTCTTCTTATTCTTTCGTGTTTTTTTGTGCCGAAGTAGTCACTGAATTCTCTCGGTATATCGCTTATTCTGATTATCTTTGCGCGAACGGCATCTTCGATGTCGTGGTTAAGATAAGCTATTCTGTCTGCTATTTTTACAATCTGTCCTTCGAGGGTGAAAGGTTTTACTTCTCCCGTGTGATTTAAAATGCCGTCGATGGTTTCTGTCGTGAGATTTAACTTTTCTATATATCTGACTATTCTTACGCTGTGGATGTTGTGTTCGAAGTTTCCGTTTGTGGCTTGCGCGAGAGCTTCTTCTCCGCTGTGTCCGAAAGGAGCGTGCCCCAAATCGTGCCCCATTGCTATGGCTTCCGTTAAATCTTCATTCAGGTTCAATATTCTAGCTATAGTTCTTGAGATTTGCTGCACTTCAAGGGTGTGCGTAAGGCGGGTTCTCAAGTGGTCATTTTGGGGCGCAAAAAATACCTGAGTTTTGCGCTTTAGGCGCCTGAAAGCTTTAGAGTGAAGAATTCTGTCTCTGTCTCTTTGAAACTCTGTTCTGAATTCACAAGAAGTTTCAGCTTCTTCTCTTCCCAAGCTTTTATAAGATTTTGCCGCATATTTGCTCAAGGTCTTTTCTTTTTTCAGAAGCAGCTTTTTAATGTTATTTATGTCAGGCTTGAACATAATGACATTATAGCTTAAATATAAATAATCATATTTGTTTATCATTTTGAACAACTTGTAAAAAAATTAAGCCTTAAGTTCAAATTTGGTTGTAATTTCTCCTTGTTTCTTATATTGTTAATTATAGTTGTAAGGGATAATAACAAAAATGACGGAAGAGTCGGTGCTAAACGGTGAAATAGCCCAACGTTTGGAACTTGCAGGGAATGATTTTGCGACATTTTTTGCCAAGTTAAGGAACGACTTCACCGGACCGGAACTCACAGAAATATACTCCGATTTACTTTTGGACATAAATAACGAAAAACTTGACAAAGGGGCTAAATTTTTATCAATGTTAATTAAGGAAATAGACAAACTAAGAGATTTAAAGAACCTCGACAGGCTTATCGATTTTATTCTCGACCCTTCTCTTATTGAAAACTATGATGAAGGAGAGGCGGTCAACCTCAGGGTTCAGTGCATCAAGACAATTTCAGGGTTTAGAAACCCTAAAGCTGTTGAACCGCTCCTGTATTGCCTGAACAATAAGGGTGAACATTACAGATGCAGACTGGCCGCTGCGGAAGCCCTTGGTAAAATAGGTGATAAAGTGGCAGTCGATTCTCTTATAAACGTTGTAAGCGACGAGGAGGAAAAGTCTGTATATGTCCGTGAGTCTGCGGCTGTTGCGCTTGGCTTGCTCGGGGATTCCCGCGCAGTTGACCCGTTTTTAGGCATATTGGAAGCAAAAAAGAGTTTTCTGGATAAGTTTACGTTTTTAAAAGAAAGAGTGCTTGAGGCATTGGGGAAGATTTCCCCATCAAACGATCAAAGAGTTTTAAACGTACTCAAAAATGCACTTGCCGACAGTTCGGCCCATATCAGAATGAACGCCATAGAGTCATTAATGAATTCAAATCCGCCTGAAGCGGCAGAGCTTATTTCGGCTATGATATACGATGAAAACGAAGAAGTTGCCCGTTCTGCTGTTATTGCTCTATACAATATCGAAGGCAGAGAACAGCTTGATATCATACTGGCAAATGACACTGCGCCGTATTACTGCAAAGAAGAAGCAAAGAATATTATAGATGAGTACGAAGATGAGTAGTGCGGTTGTTTTACTTTCAGGCGGTCTGGACTCCCTTGTCAGTCTTGGGGTTGCGGTTAAAGAAACGGATGTTAAGCTTGCGTTGACGTTTGACTACGGTCAAAAAGCTTTTGAGGAAGAATTTCAGGCAGCATCTAAGATAGCCAAAAGTTACGGCATTGAACACAAGTGCATTAAACTTGACTTTCTTTGTGAACTTTATTCTTCAAAAAAAGATAAGGACAATACAGTTTTTGAAAATGTTTGGGTTCCGAACAGAAACGGCCTTTTTATAAATGCGGCAGCCTCATTTTGCGATGCACGCGGCTACGACTATATAATTTTTGGTGCAAATGCCCGTGAAGCCGAGAGTTTTCCTGATAATTCAAAAGAATTTATCGAAAAAATTAATGCCTCGCTTGAGTTTTCGACTTTGAATAAAGCAAAAGTGTATGCTCCGCTTGTGGATTTAACAAAAGTTGAGATTATTAATCTTGCCCTAAAGGAAGATATTAACCTTGCGGACTTGAAAAGTTGTTATGGTGCAAAAGGTCACTGCGGCAAGTGTACTTCTTGTACTCTTTTGAAAGAGGCAATACTGGAGAGCAATAATCCCGACCTTTCAAATTTATTTTTTTGTTAAAAATAAGACCCAAAGACTTGATTAAACTCTTTTTTTAAACGAGAATTTTGTTAAGAGGATATGAACAAACTATTTATCGAAAAAGCCATAAATTACTCAGGAGTTGAGCTTTCTCCACACTGGATTTATAAAAACTTTAATCTGGTGGGGGATGCTATTGTTACTTTTTGCGGTGAAGCTAGAGTTGAATTGACCGAAATGGTTGATATTGAGGATGTTATAAAAAATGAGCCGATTTACAGCAAAAACATGCTTAATTTCATCGTTGAGCATTTTGAAATACCTCTGCGTGAGATGGTTTTGAGGCAGAGAATGCTTATGTGCATTATTAAAGAGTGTCTCGAAGAAAAAGGATTAAACATAAAACGCGAGGGCGACGATTTGTTTTATGAAAACCGTAAGCTGAGCGTTTCTATTGCCACAAAGTCAATAACTTCCTGCCTTATTCACACCGGTATAAACATTTGTGCAGACGGCGCGCCTATAGAAGTTTCAAGTTTGGAGCAGATGAATATAAAGGATGTTAAAGAATTTGCAAATAATATTATGCAAAGGTATGCTGACGAAATGTCAGATGTGAGAACCGCGGTAGCAAAGGTGAGGGGAGTGAGCGCATGAGTATGAACTCTCCCGATTACCTTACTTATAAAAAAAGCAAGCAAAAACTGGACAAGGAAGAGCGAAAGCGTTCAAGACTTAAGATAATGTTTTGGATTTTTGTTATTTCTTTTGCACTAAGTTTTGCTTTGTTTACTAACTTTGCCGCAAAATACACAACGAGGATGGATATAGAGTATGACAAAAGCGCAACAACTGCTCAAGGACAGTCTTACATAGGAAATGCTTTTGGAAATGACAGCCTCATAGGTGATAGAGAGCCGGATGAGAGAAAACGTGTAATAGACAGCCGTCTCAAGCTCATAGAGCTTGAAGAGTCTGCCCCCTATGAGGCAAGAGTTAAAAATCAAGATCAAAATGCGGTTATAGACAAAGAACATTATGACCGTATCAAAACAAGCGAACGTGCGTTTAAAGATGACGAAAAACCTGCAACACATATCATAGAACAGGAAATTCCGACCCCGTCGAAAGAAAACACTTTTAATACAGCCCTTGTAACACCCGCGTTTTCTCCCGAGATAGCTCCGCAAACTTTTTCAAAAGTTCTTGCAGGAAGGTATAAAACTTTTGAAGATGCGAAAATCGCACAAACAAATATTAGAAATTCAGGCCAAGTCGGTACGCCTTTTATAAGGAAAATAGGCGATATATATACTCTGCAGGTTGGCTCTTACGCAAATCCCGAAATAGCAAAAAACATAGCGCAGAACTATGCTGACCTCGGATATGATGTTTGGATTTTACAACAATAGCCCATTGCTTGATTTTATTTATTTTTTAATTTAATATCTTAATAAGAAGGACTTGAAAGGATTACAATAATGTCAATTGAATGCGAAATATGCGGTAAAAAATCTATAAAAGCAGCGAAAATTTCTTTTTCACACAAACAACACGTTCACAGACAGCTGCCAAATCTTCAATCCGTTAAAGCTATTGTAAACGGTACTGTTAAAAGGATTAAAGTTTGCACGTCCTGCATTAGAGCAAATAAGTTTGTAAAAGCTGTTTAGAGTGCTAAGCAGATATAATAAGATTTAAAAAGCATATGCAAAATTAAAAGAATGCGCCTTAACGCATTCTTTTTTGTATGCCCTAGAATGAACATGCCATTTGCTAAAAAAGGCAATTTTTTGACGCCTTAGGGTTTAATAAAGCTACAAGCAAGGAAGTATGGAACAAGATAAGTAATGGATATATCCTTCAAGGGCACAAGTAACGAAATAGTGTTTGATGATATTGCAACGATATTTAAGCGTCGTGACGAAATGCGAGCCCGTGAGGATGCATTGAGACGTCAAGAAGAAGCGGCTATGAGACAAGAATCTTATAGGCAAGGACGTGCAAGAGTAAGGACTCAACCCCGAAGAGATGAATTTACAAGAAGACAAGAAACAGGCCGCAGGGTTGCACAGCCTCAAAGTGCAGTAATTCAGCGCGAAAGAAGCCAATACAGGTCTGATTCATCCTATGGTTATGACAGAGTACGCCAGGGAGAAAGACCGTCTGCAAGGAGAACCGAGGTTGAAAGACCTAACGCAAGAGTCCAAAAAAAGACCAGATATAAAGTTAAGCCCAGAGCGTATGTATTAGCTGCGGCTACACTTTTTACTATATTGAAACTTGCCTGGCCGGGTGCAGGGACTCCTGCAAATGAAGTTCAGGGAGCACAGTACTCCGCCTATGTCGAGAGCACTGAAAATACGTCACCATATACATATTCCGATACATTTGAATTTGAAGCTTCTCCTCAAACTGAAAGCGAGAGACCGGATGAAGATACTTCACCCCAAATTTCGGAACATCAGACTAAAATGGTCCAAGCTGCCACTATGCAGGGAAGTGTCAATACTGCGTTAGAAAATCCCATTACAAGAGAAGTTTTCTATGATTTACAAAAGACTATAGACCGTGCAAGCAGTATTCTTGACGAACCTATTATGCCTCTTTTGGAAGAAATATGTGCAGAACATACAGACGGACTTGACCCGATAATTCCTTTGATAATAACTTTTATGGAATCAAGGGGCTTGCATTACGATGCGGTTGACGGCTTTATGGAAATGACTCCGATTGCGGTAGAAGATGTGAAGGAAAGATATCCCGAATATAGGGACTTAAATCCTGAAAACCCTGAGCATAATTTAATCTTAGGAACAAAATTTATAGAGATGTGCTATAACCGCTATACGGACGGTTCAGACCGTGCCATGGCGACAAGATACAATAATTGTTTTGACGAGCAATATATAGAGGGTGTAAAACAGGTAACCAAAGAATGGTACGGGGACAGATTTGTAGAGTATTACAATGCCGTGTCTGAAAATCCCGAGCTTGCTGCTATGTTGATGGATGGACTATTATGCGCAATTGACGGGAAAGAAACGGTGGAGATTCGCTGAAACTAGCGAATAAACTTATATGTAAATTGTAAAAAATTGCCCATTAAGTTTTCGTTCCATACTTCCATATCTTTTCCGGCGTTAAGAACGGCAGGAGAGAAATTCCAAACGTATTTTATGTTTGAATCTTGCATAAAGTCAATTGTACTCTGTGCACAATTTCCCGGAACCGTGAGAATAACCATTTCAACATTCATTTTCTCGGCCAACTCAGGCAGTTTTGAGATATGGAAAACCTCTTTTTGATTTATGGTGTTTCCTACTTTTAAGGGGTCGTTATCGAAGAGGGCTAAAACATTAAGACCGTAGTTTAAGAAGTTGTCATATTTAGCCAATGCCATACCAAGGTTTCCGGCACCTACAATAAAGGCATCTTTGGGTGTAGAGAAGCCGAGAGTTCTTTCAATGGCTACTTTAAGGTCGTTGACCATGTATCCTACTCTGCATTTGCCACTGTTGTTTAATGTTGAGATGTCTTTGCGCACTTGAGAGTCGTCAATTTTTAATAAATTGGCGATATAACTGCTCGTTATTGTTTCTTCTCCGTTTTTAATACACTCTTGAAGAATCGAATGATAGAGCGTTAAGCGGTAAACTACTTTGTCTGAAATCTTTTTATTCATAATGATTTATATTTATATGGCCGCACTTTTTCAGTGTGGCCATAATTTCTATATTTCTCCGTTATATGCTTTGATATAAATTTCTTTTAGTTGACTCATCAAAGGATAAGCAGGGTTAGCGCCTGTACATTGGTCATCGAATGCCAATTCTACAAGCTCGTCAAGTTTTGCGTAGAACTCATCTTCCGGTACACCCGCATCCCTTATAGAGAGAGGTATATCCAGTGTTTTTTTAAGTTCTGTTATTGCATTAATTAAAAGATTAACTTTTTCATCGTCGTTATTACCGCCCAGACCCAGGTTATCCGCAACCTGACCGTACTTTTCTTTTGCTTTGGGATATTTGTACTGCGGGAAAGTTCCTTGCTTTAGGGGGCAGTCATTGGCGTTAAATCTTATTACCTGATTGATGAGCAGGGCATTAGCTATACCGTGAGGTATGTTAAATGCTGCACCGAGTTTGTGCGCCATAGAGTGGCAAATACCAAGGAAGGAGTTGGCAAAAGCCATACCTGCAAGGGTTGAAGCATAATGCATTTTTTCTCTTGCAAGCGGGTCTGCATCTCCATTTTGATATGAGCGCGGCAGATATCTGAAAATCAGTTTTGTTGCTTCAAGCGCAGGGGAGTTTGTGAAGTTTGTGGCCAGTGTGCTCACATAAGCCTCAAGTGCGTGAGTTAGAGCGTCAATACCCGATGCTGCGCATAGTCCTTTTGGCATAGAATCAACAAAGTTGGGGTCGATAATTGCCATGTTTGGAGTTAGCGCATAGTCTGCTATAGGGTATTTAATGTGTGTTTTATCATCCGTTATAACGGCAAATGGTGTTACTTCAGAGCCTGTACCCGAAGTGGTCGGTATAGCAACCATCAATGCCTTTTGACAGAGGTCGGGAATATCGCAGATACGTTTTCTGATATCCATAAAGCGCATTGCTATGTCTTCAAATGAAGTGTCGGGTTGTTCGTACATTAACCACATAATTTTTGCTGCGTCTATAGGTGAACCGCCGCCAAATGCTATTATTACATCAGGTTTGTAAGCGTTAATCATCGTCATTGCTTCATCAATAGTTGAAAGCGTCGGGTCCGGTTTAACGTCAAAGAATATTTGATAATCCACATCAATTTCTTCCAGTACGTTAGTGACGTTATAAACTGCGCCGGAGTCGAAGAGGAATCTGTCTGTTACGATAAATGCACGCTGTTTACCTTTTAGCTCTCGCAGTGCTAAATCGGTTGAGCCGCGTTTAAAGTAAACTTTTGGAGGTATTCTGAACCAGAGCATATTTTCTCTCCTCTCTGCTATAGTTTTATAGTTCAATAAATGTTTCGGGCCTACGTTTTCACTTACTGCGTTATCGCCCCAAGAGCCGCAGCCGAGCGTTAGTGAGGGTTCAAGTTTAAAGTTGTATAGGTCGCCTATTGCACCCTGTGACGCGGGACTGTTAATAAGAATCCTTCCCGTGTGCAGCCTTTTACCAAAAGCATTGATTCTGTCTTGCTTTCTTTCATCGGTGTACAGAACTGATGTATGACCAGGGCCGCCAAGTTCAATAAGCTGATAGGCCATTTCGGTACCTAATTCAAAGCTCGGAGCGCTATACAACGCAAGAACGGGCGAGAGTTTTTCGTGGGCATACGGCTCGTCGTTAGAGATATCCGTTACCTCCCCCACAAGAACTTTTGTACACTCTGGAACTTCAAAGCCTGCCATTTGTGCAATTTTATGTGCAGTTTGTCCGACTATTCCGGCATTAAGGGAACCGTCTTTAAACATAATTTTTCCGACTTTTTTCTTTTGGTCGTTGTCTAAAATATGTGCGCCGCGAAACTTAAGCTCTTCCTTGACTTTGTCGTATACAGACTCAACCACTACAAGTGCTTGTTCTGAAGCGCAAATTACGCCGTTATCAAAAGTTTTTGACATAAGTACAGATGAGACCGCCATTTGAATATCGGCTGTTTCATCAATTAAAACCGGAGTATTGCCGGGGCCAACGCCAAGGGCAGGTTTTCCTGATGAATACGCTGCTTTGACCATTCCCGGACCGCCTGTTGCAAGTATCATATCAATTTTGGGGTGCTTCATAAGAAGATTTGAAAGTTCAACCGAAGGTTCGTCAATCCATCCTATAATGTCTTTTGGGGCACCTGCTTTTACGGCTGCCTCTAAAACAATTTTAGCCGCTTCGATGGTACATTTTTTTGCTCTCGGGTGGGGAGAGAAAATTATAGTATTTCTTGTTTTAATACATATCAATGCCTTAAATATAGCTGTTGATGTCGGGTTTGTGGTAGGAACAACGCCTGCCATAACGCCAATCGGGTCAGCTACTATTTTAATGCCGTTAACTTTATCTTCTTCAATGATACCGCAGGTTTTTGAGCATCTGTATTTATTGTAAATATACTCGGATGCGAAGTGGTTTTTTATAACCTTATCTTCTACAATTCCCATGCCGGTTTCTTCGGCTGCCATTTTAGCGAGCGGAATTCGAGCTTTGTTTGCAGCCAAGGATGCTGCGCGGAAAATTGCATCAATCCTTTCTTGCGAGTATGTTGCAAACTCGTTTTGAGCTTTTTTTACTCTGTCAATCAATTCTTCCAGATGTTTTGTTTCCGTTACTTTAGAATAGTTGTTTTCTAGCCCCATAGTATCTCTACCCTTTCGTGAATATTTTCACTATTAAATATAAACTATTGAGCAGAAAAAATCAAGTGTACCGGTTACAATTTTTAATAATAAGAAAGTGCCTTGTGAGCCTTTCGTCCGGCTGTTGCTTAAAATAAACCTCTCTTTACGAATAAAGAGAGGCGAAAAGCAATCAGAAGAGTTGAGGATTTACAAAGTACAGTATGCCCTTAACCCTTTGTTAAAAAATCCCTATTAAAGGTAATTTTTTAATCTTTTTCTAGTCCTTTACGGTAAAATGCTTTCATTTAATAAGGTTTTATCTGTGATACCCTTAGAATTTAAGCTCCTTGGGCCTGTTTCCAACTTACGCATAAAATATTGCCCACATGTCTAATATACCAAAGGGGGTTGTTGGTTTATTTTATATCTATGCAAAAGATAGTATTAAAAACATCGTCGTTGGAAGTTGCAAGAAGTATCAAGGAATATTTTCTTCAAACCGATATAAAAATTATAGCTGAAAGTTTAAATAAAGAACCACTTATAGCTGATAATTTTGACTTCTGTATACTGGCAATAGATTTTGAAAATCAATCTGAACTTGAGAAGGCTAAAAAACTTATAGGTCTTAACAAGCATCTTAATTTTTGTGCGTACGTTAATGATGGCACAAAAGACGGTATAATTAATGCCCACAGGTTGGGATGTACGAAATTTATAAGCAAGTTAGAAGATCTTAAAGATATTGTTCCCCAGAAACAGGAAATATCTATACAGTATCAATCCCGTAACAATAAGCTTTACAGCGAGTTTGCAGGCTTAAAGGTACTTTTGGTTGACGATGTGGAGGTTAACCTTAAACTTTTGACGGAGATTTTAAAACCGTTTCACTTTGAGTTGTTCCAATACACGGACTCTTCTCTTGCAGCCGAAGCTATAGAGCAGATTAAGTTTGACCTGATTTTAACTGACGCTATAATGCCCAAAGTAAACGGGTTTGAGCTTGCTAAATTAGCTAAAAATTCTGAGTTGAATCAAAGTACGCCTTTGGCATTTATATCAGGATATTCTCAAGCAGAAAATAAAATTGAGAGCTACAATTTAGGTTCGGCAGCATTTATAGAAAAACCGTTAGAACCTGCTACCGTCAGAGCTCAAATATACAGTATAGTTAAAATCAATGCTTTGCAGACAGAAATCATAAAGGAAAAAGAAAACTTTATTGCCATGCTTACGCACGATTTAAAAACCCCTATACGTGCACAAATTTCTGCACTAAGCCTTCTGATTGAAGGAAAGTTCGGAGATATGCCATATGCTCAAAAAGAGTTAGCAAATGAGATTATGGCTTCAAACAAATTCATGCAAAATATGACAGACAATGTTTTGCTTAAATACAAGAGTGAAAACGGGCATCTGCAGATACAGAAGAGCAGACACAACATCAAAGATACGGTTGAAAGTACGGTAAGTAAACTAAAGTATATTGTTGCGCAGAGAAAACAAACTCTCAAGGTTTTTTATGAGTTGAGTGAAGATTACGCATTTTATGACGAGGTAGAAATAGAGCGTGTTTTGACAAACCTAATCGTTAACGCAGTTGAGTATAGTCCCGAAAATACCGAAATAAGAATAATGGTGCAAAATAGTGATAGCAGCGTTAGCGTTAGTGTCGAAGATGCAGGCTGCGGCGTTGAAGAACAAGAACTTGATTTGATGCTTGAAAAATATGTTTCAAAGGCAAAAAATTACAAGAAAATAGGAACCGGCCTCGGGCTTTACATATGCAAGAAAATTATAAGCAGCCATGGAGGCAGCATTAAAGTCAAAAAGCTTCAGGGAACAGGTTCAAGATTTACGTTTACTATCGCAGGTGAAAAAAGCGGTTCGGGCGTCAAGGCTTAGTATATTTCAATTATTTTAGAAATTGATTTGGTGCACAGGTCTAATATTTCAATAAGTTGATTCCTTTCAAAGGCGCCGTCTTCTGCCGTAGTTTGAAATTCTACGATTTTACCGCTTTTTGTCATAACTACGTTTGCGTCAACCTGCGCAATAAAATCTTCTTCGTAGTTTAAATCTACAACAACCTCTCCGTTCACTATGCCTGCGGAAACCGCTGCTATGGGTTCAATTATCGGACTGGTTTCAAGCTCATTGTTTTCAAGAAGTTTTTGAACCAAGTCACACAGTGCAACGTAAGCTCCGCAAATGGATGCTACGCGTGTGCCTCCGTCTGCCTGAAGTACATCGGCGTCAATTAGAATTGTTCTGTCTCCGAGTTTTTCCAAATCAAGACAAGTTCTGAGACTCCGTCCTATAAGCCTTTGAATCTCTTGTGTTCTGCCTGATACTTTTGTTCTTTCTCTCTGGCAGCGAGTGGTTGTAGAGCCGGGCAAAAGAGAGTATTCGGCCGTGAGCCACCCACCCACCTCGTCTTTGGGCATCCAACGCGGTTTAGCATTTTCACAAGACGCACAAACTAAGACTTTTGTGTCGCCAAATTCAACTAAAACCGAACCGGGCGTATGTTTAGTGTAATTGCTTGTAAATTTAATCTCCCTAAGTTCGTCTTTGCGTCGTCCGTCACATCTCATTTTTAATCCCACCTTTCGCTGAAACGACGCAAACAGAATTATGTCGTCCGTCACATCTCATTTTTAATCCCACCTTTCGCTGAAACGACGCAAACAGAATTATGTCGTTTGCATGTCTTTGTTCTCTACGCAGTTTTTGCTGCCCAATTCGCCGAGTTCATTTAACATCAGGCCGTATATTATGCTGTCTACGATAGCCCCATAAGAAGCCTCTATAATGTTTGCATCAACTCCGACGGTGTCCCACTTATTTATGCCGTCCGTACTTTCAATATTTACACGAACGGTTGCAGCCGTACCGTCCAGCGAGTCCAATATCCTTACTTTAAAGTCGTTAAGTTTGAACTTGGCTATTTGAGGGTAATGGTCTACAAGGGCTTTTCGGAGGGCAATATCCAATGCGTTAACAGGGCCGTCTCCTTCTGCTACGGTGTGAATAACCCTGTCTTTGATTTTTATTTTAACCGAAGCTTCCGTTATGGTCAGCACGTCACATGTGGTATCTCCGATAACCCTAAAGCCCAAAAGTTCAAAGAAACAGGGCAGTTTTTCCAATGTTTCAAGAGTTAAGATTTCAAAGGAAGCATCTGCACCTTCAAAAGCAAACCCCTGCCACTCAAGTGTTTTTATTCTTTCAATTATTTTTCTCACCTGTTCGTCGGTAACGTCTCGAACAAAGCGAAGATTTTCGGTTTTTTCTTTGATGGATGCATTTCCTGCCTGGTCGGAAATTAAAAACCTTCTTACATTACCCACACTTTCGGGTTCCATATGCTCGTAAGTCTGGGAGTTTTTTCTTACGCCGCTGGCATGTACCCCTGCTTTATGTGCAAAAGCGCTCCTGCCGACGAAGGGCGTAGAAGACTTTAAGGATATATTTGCAATTTCGGCTATTTGTCTGGCGGTTTCAGTAAGTTTTAATATATTTTCACCGATTACTTCATAACCTTTTTTAATTTGAAGATTGGGGATGACCGAACAAAGGTTAGCATTACCCGTGCGCTCACCGTATCCGTTAATTGTTCCCTGCACCTGACAAGCGCCTGCGTCAATCCCTGCTAATGAGTTTGCAACGGCCAGGTCGGAGTCGTTGTGCGGATGTATGCCTACTTTTGCATCTTCGCCCAATGTTTCTATAACGGTTTTTGTGATTCTGTAAATGTCGTTATTTATAAAACCGCCGTTGGTGTCACAGAGAATAATTCTTGAGGCGCCTGCATTTTTGGCAGTTTTTACAACTTCGAGTGCATAAGACGGGTTGTGCTTATAGCCGTCAAAGAAATGCTCGGCATCGAAAAACACTTCCCTGCCGTGCTCTTTAAGGTATCTTATACTGCCGTCAATCATTGCAAGGTTTTCATCAAGAGTGGTGCAAAGAGCTTCCGTTACGTGAAAATCCCAGCTCTTGCCGAATATTGTGACAATTTCTGTTTCTGCCCCGAGAAGCATGTTTAAAACTTTGTCATCGCACTCTTTTGAATCGGGTTTTCGCGTGCAGCCGAAAGCGGTAATTTTTGCGTTTTTAAGATTTAGATTTTTGATTTCCTTGAAAACTTCAGCGTCAGTAGGATTTGCTCCGGGCCAACCCGCTTCTACGAAGTGTATGCCAAGAGAGTCCAGTTTCTTTATGATTTTTAATTTGTCTGAAACTGAAAAATTTATACCTTCGCTCTGAGCGCCATCACGGAGGCTTGTGTCATAAATTTCGATTTTACGCTGCATTGTTACCAATCATACTTACTTAATAATCCCCTTGGATTGGTCCGGTTCATGTTTCTTTCTTTGTATACACAAAGAAAGAAACGGTATTTGTTCAAACACTGCAAGGGGCTTGGATTTAATTCTTATCCCTGTTAATAATCTTATTGTCTTTAATCCAGCTGAACATGGAACGAAGTTTACCGCCCACTTTTTCAATTAAGTGTTCTTCGTTTTCTTTTCTCATTCTGTTAAAGTTAGGACATCCGCCTTCCATTTCGCTTAAAAACTCATTAGCAAACGTTCCGTCTTGGATTTCTTTAAGAATCTTTTTCATTTCAGCTTTTGTTTGGTCTGTGATAAGCCTTGAGCCTCTTGAGAGGTCACCGTACTCGGCTGTATTTGAAATTGAATATCTCATATCACCCAAACCGCCTTCATACATAAGGTCAACAATAAGTTTGAGCTCATGAAGGCATTCAAAGTATGCCATATAAGGCGAGTAACCTGCTTCAACAAGAGTTTCGAAACCTGCTTTCACTAGAGCCGAAGCGCCGCCGCAAAGTACAGCCTGCTCTCCGAAAAGGTCGGTCTCTGTCTCTTCCCTGAATGTTGTTTCGATAATTCCCGAACGGCCGCCGCCAATGCAAGACGCGAAAGCAAGAGCAACTTCTTTAGAGTCGCCTGAAGGGTCTTTGTCAACTGCTATAAGGCAAGGAACACCCTTGTCTCTTTGGTATTCGCTTCTTACTGTATGTCCCGGGCCTTTTGGCGCAACCATTATAACGTTAACGCCTTCGGGCGGAACGATTTTTCCATAGTGGATGTTGAAACCGTGTGAAAACATTAAATATTTACCGGGTGTTAAATATGGTTTAATATCGGACTCATATACTTTGGCCTGGATTTCATCAGGTATCAGAATATGGATAACATCAGCCCATTGAACGGCTTCGGGAATGCTCATCACAGTCAAGCCTTCCGCCTCTGCCTTTTTGGCGCTCGGACCATTCGGTCTTACGCCAATAACAACATTTCCGCCTGAATTTTTGAAGTTGTTTGATTGTCCGTAACCCTGTGAACCGTAGCCGATTACAGCCACTTTTTTATTCAGAATTTTGCTTTTGTCGATGTCTTTGTCTAAATAAATTTTCAAATCTTGCGCTGTACTCATAATGTTAATACTCCTTATCTTCTGTCTGATACTTTAAATACTAGCACAAATTGCCCAAAATGAAAAAAGCTAATGTTAAATTTTGTAATATAAAGTGAAACTTAAAAGGCAATTTTTTCGGACAATATTTTTTTATTATTACATAGGAAGTGTTACGATAGGTTAGATTAGTATATGAGTTTTAAAAGTTTTTTTGCAACTTTATTTAGCGGGTTGGGTGTACTGGAAGACCAAATTAAAGGTTCAAGATTTTCTCAAAGAGAAATGAATGACATCTTAGCCAATGCAAAAAAAGAAAATATTACGTTCTTGCAGGAACTTTCCAAGATAAATAAACTGAGTGCTTTTGAAATAGGGTACTTATTGAGTTCTGCAAGGTTAAGCGCGGACAAAATTCAAACAATTAAAAAGGCAGTAGAAATGTTTAATGAGAAAGAATTCAAAGCCCATGGCCAAACTCTTTCCGACTTTATTTTCAGGGTTTCTGCAAATCTCGAGTCTTTAAATGCTTCAAATTTAGAGCTTTTTAAAGAACTTGTTCAGTGCAGAAACGATATTTACGATTTTTCTACAATTTTAAAAAACCCTGCAAGAGCGGTGAAACTGCAGAAAAAAGAACCGGCTTTTGCATTTGAAAAAGTATTATTATAAGACAAATGACCCCCGAATTAAGATTAAGGTTAAGTTGAGTTATAAAGGAGAAAAAGGTTATGACAGTTGGAATTACACCGGCACAAACAGCAAAAGCTTATGAGTATATGCACAGATTACAACAAGCCGGAGAAGTGAATCTTGTAGGCATGGACGCAGGGCGCTTTAATAGTTTGTTTGAAAAAGCTGTTAAGTTGACCTCTAAAGAAGTAGTGTCTGATATAATATACGCTCAACCGCAAGCCGCGGCAACTTCAACCGCATTAGCAATAAGACCGACAACAGAACTTGCCGTTATAAATGCTGCACCGGAAGCAAAAGGCATTCTTGGCACAATCAAGGAAACTGCCACAAAAGCTAAAGATACACTTATTAAATATGGTAAAAAAGGTATAGAGCTTGCAAGAAAACATCCTGTAGCAGCAGGGGTTGCAGCGGCAGGTGTTCTACTGTTGGGCGGAAAAATTGTGTACGATAAAGTAAAAGAAAAAAATGCGGAACAAACTGCGGCGCAAACTACAACACAGGCTTATGTACCCGTTTCATATGCAGCATAATTACAAATAAATATTATAATAACAATTTTCGCCCCGACAAGGGGCGATTTTTTCTGTGCAGTGTGTTATAATAAATCAACAGAGGAGAGCTTGAGGCTTTTGTAAAGTTTTTTTAAGAAACTAGCAATTATTTTATTTCAGGTGTTTTGTATAAGTGCCTAAGTAAAGTTAATAAAAGGAGAAGGTATAACATGAACGTTGAATCAGTTAAAGGCGGTCTAAATGTAGCAGCGACAGCAGTAGGCGAAAAAGCTAAAGTTGCCAAAGGTGCTATAGCAGAAAAAGCATCAGTTGTTGCAGGTAAAGTTAAGGAACTTCCTAAGGATGTTGTTGAGCTTGGCAGCAAAGGTTTAGAATTTGTAAAAAATAATCCTAAAAAAGTTGGCTTGGGTGCGGCAATAGTTGCAGCAGTTGCAGGTACGGTTATCGCAATTGTTTCTCAAGTTCAAAAAGCAAATGCCCAAGAAGAAAAAGCTGCTCTTAACGCTCTGGCTTAGTCTTCAATAAAGATATAAAACGCTCTGTTTTTAATGATACAGGGCGTTTTTTAATTCCTGCTTGACGAGAAAATTTGTTATTGTTAGGATTTTAAATAATTAAAACCACATCGGGATGTAGCAGGGACCCCATTCAAGCAATGATACTTGAATAAAACCTTGTTTAATATGACTAAATGTCATATTAAACCCCTCGGTAATGGGGGTGCGCTTCGATGATAGTTGAAAATTGAATAATATAGTGTCGGAATGTAGCGCAGCTCTGAGCAAGCATACTGCTTGCGATTTCAAATAAAGTACCTCGAGTACGCTGCCAAGCCGATTGAAAATTGAATAATATAGTGTCGGGATGTAGCGCAGCTTGGTAGCGTACCTCGCTTGGGACGAGGGGGTCGCAGGTTCAAATCCTGTCATCCCGACCATTATAAAGCCCTCTTGCGAGGGTTTTTTGCTACAGGATTTGAATAATGATTGGTTTTCGCAAGCTTCGCTCGCTCAGTCCTGTCATCCCGACCATTATAAAGCCCTCTTACGAGGGTTTTATGCTACAGGATTACATCCTGGCAGGCACACAGAATTCTATGGACTTTCGTCCAAGAATTTCTAACTGGCTGCATCCGTCAAACTACGGCTCACGAGCTCGCCTTGTTTGTCGTATCATCCCGACCATTTAAAAGCCCTCTTGCGAGGGTTTTTTGCTACAGGATTACATGCGCAGAAAAACAGCTGTAACTTTAGTGCAGAGAACCCGTTTTTACACTTCAATATTTGAAGTCAGCAGCGCCTGAGGGCTTGGGTAATCATCCATGACGGAGCCGTTCACTATTTCTTCAATCTCGTCAATTCCTACCTGAATGTTGTGCAAAAGTTCCTGCGAGATAGTTGCAATAGTGTCGGCATGGGTTGCATTTACCCTTACGATTTGTTCGATTTCTCCTACAGCGGCAGAAATTTGAGTAATACCTATCTCCTGTTCGCTGCTTGCTCCGGAAATTTGCTTTAAGAGGTCGTTTACAACCTGTGCCTGTGCATTTATTTCCGTAAGTGATTCGTTTGCCTTTTTAGTAAGATGTTCGCAACTGCCGGATAGGTCTATGTTTTTTCCGATAATACGGATAATGTTCTCTGTTGCTTCGGCAGTTCGTATTGAAAGGTTTCTTACTTCTTCTGCTACAACGGCAAAACCTTTGCCGTGCTCTCCTGCGCGTGCTGCTTCAACCGCCGCATTAAGTGCAAGAATATTTGTTTGATGTGCAATTTGACCTATTATTTCCGTAATCTTGCTTATTTCAATACTTGAAGCTTTGAGTTCCATCATTGCGTTAACCACTTGAGACATTTCCATAGAGCCTTTAGTGGCGGCATCTTTTGTATTAGTGGAAACTAAAACCGCTTCTTTTGTGCTTAAATTTGTTTGTGAAATCATAGAAGCCGATTCTTCAAGTGTGGCAGATGTTTCCTGTACTGAAGCAGCCTGTCTGGAACTGCCTTCTGCAAGTTTTTGACTTAAGGAGAGGTAAGTGTCAGAACCTGTAGTAAGCTTTTTGGCATAACTGGAAAGGCTAAAAACAACATTATTTATAGGCCCTGCCAGAAATTCACCCAACTTAAGGGCTAAAATTCCGGTCAAAACAAGAATTATAAAACCTGAAAACAACAAGAGTGCAGCCGTACTCGTCAGTTTGGTGGGAATATTGCCCGAAGGTACTTCTACCAGAAGTATGAAGCCGTTTGGTAATACCGAATAAGAGACGACTTTTGTAATGAGACCGTCCTTGTATTCTTCATAGCCGCTTGAATTCTTTTTTAAGGCCTCGGGTAGAAATGCATACGCTTTATTGTTCGCTTCCAGCATGTTATCGCTCAGCCCATATCCTTTTCCCGCAGCGAAACGGAATTGGTCGTCGATTAAAAATGCATTTGTATCTTTGTAGATATTAATGTCGGCAAGAATTTGATTGAGACTTTCAAGCTCCATGTCCATGCCTGCAAGGCCTAATAAAATACCGTTTTTATACACAGGTTTAGAGTATGAAATCATAGGTAACTGCAAGTCTTCGTATATATACGCTTCTGTCCAAATCGCCCTTTTTTCCTTGATGGGAGCCCAATACCAGGCGCCGTCAGCATTGTCAGGTATTATTTGTTCTCTGATAATTCTTTGAAATTTGCCGTCTTTTTTTACGTACCAGGCGCCGTCATATGCCGGAACGTATTTTTGGTCAAAATAGAAATATGCGCCTTGCGCAGAGTTTGTTTTATCTGCCGCAACTTCTACGTATGGTCTTATTCTGGCGTATTGTTCGGCTTTTGTAGAGGGAAGTTTTGCCATATCAGACGCGGTGCGCAAAGGTGATGCTGTAGCTACATATTCTCCCATTAAATCTGTGTTTACTTCAACAAGAGAAAACTTTGCGTACAGTTCGTTTGCGGCATTATTGGCAACCAGAACAAACGAGTTTTTTGCGTTTTCCTTAATTATTTGCCCGCTCTTTAAAATACTTACAATACTCAATGCGAATGTCGTAAGAAACGACAAAACAAGCATGCTAATAACAATCTTAAACTTTAAAGATTTTTCTGCAAACATACATCCCAACACCTTCATTTAAATACTATCCACTATTAACTAACATAGTATTTTAAATTTGCTAAAAAGTAAATATTTTTCATACGCATGAATTAGTCGGTGATTTGGCGTCAGAGAAAATTTCCAATAAAAAATGTGAGCCACCAAAACTTTAGGAACCCGTCCAAAATTTTCATCGCAACCCCGAATCTGGATGACAGGTGTTTGTTAGCTCACATTTTTATTTTACACTTTTTTCCACATCATTTAATCGCCCAACAGAATTAGCTCCATAGAGCTAGTTAATTCTTTAAAACTTCTTGTGCGATAAGGTCTCCCATTTTTTTAGTTCCGACCACAGTCATGCCGTCCGATGTAATGTCTTGAGTCCTGTACCCTTTTTGGAGAACAATTTTTATGGCTCTTTCAATCAAATCATAAGCAGTATCATTTTTGAAGCTGTATTTCATCATCATCCCCGCCGAAAGGATTGTAGCTATCGGATTAACTACATCTTTGCCGCGAAGATCAGGCGCTGAACCGTGTATCGGCTCATACATAGCATGCTTTGCTTTCTCTGAAAGAGAAGCGCTTGGCAGAAGACCCAAAGAGCCTGATAACATTGAGGCTTCATCTGACAATATGTCACCGAAGATATTGCCCGTAACAATTGTGTCGAACTGTTTTGGCGCTCTGATTATCTGCATGGCGGCATTGTCAACATACATATGCGAAAGTTCGACTTGCGGATAGTCTTTTGAAACTTCAATTACAATCTCTCTCCACAGTCTTGAAACATCAAGTACATTTGCCTTGTCAACCGAACATAGTTTTTTACCTCTGGCCATAGCTGTCTCAAAGGCTATACGGGCAATGCGTTCAACTTCTTTTTCGTTGTAAAGCATATTATTAAAACCATAACGAAGACCGTCACGCGTTTCTATGCCTTTTGGTTCCCCAAAATATACATCCCCCGTCAGTTCGCGGATAATCATAATATCTACACCGTTCACTATTTCCGGTTTAAGCGGCGAAGAGCTTACAAGCTCATTCCAAACTATTGCAGGGCGCAAGTTTGCAAAAAGATTTAACTCTTTCCTGATGCCGAGCAAAGCTTTTTCCGGACGCACTTCGGGCGGCAAGGTATCGTATTTCCAGTCGCCTACAGCGCCTAAAAGTACTGCATCAGCAGCTTTTGCAAGGTTTATTGTTTCTTGGGGCAGCGGAGTACCTGTAGCATCGTAAGCACAGCCTCCGATTAGCGCGTTTTCATATTCAAACTTAATATCAAAAACTTTTTCGACAGAACCTAAAACCTTTCTGGCTTCTGACATTATCTCCGGCCCTATACCGTCTCCGTCCAGTACTGCAATTTTGTATGTTGTCATCCTATACTCCCAATTTCTTTTTGGTGTGTGCAACCAAACCGCCTGCGTCAATTAATTCCTGAATTTCTTTAGGATATGCGGGGTATGCATATTCTTTTCCTGTTCTGAGGTTTTTTATAGTACCTCTTTCCTGGTCCAGTTCAAGTTCATCACCTTTTTGTGTTTCATTGCACATATCTTCGTTTTCTATAATAATTAAACCAATATTGATTGCATTTCTAAAAAATATTCTTGCAAAGCTTTTAGCAATTACCGCCTTTACCCCGCATGCCTTTATTGCTATCGGAGCATGCTCGCGGGAAGAACCGCAGCCGAAGTTGTCGCAAGCTACAATAAAATCCCCTGTTTGGACTAAATTTGCAAAGTCTTTATCTATATCTTCCATGCAATGTTTTGCAAGTTCGGATTCCTCTGAAGTGTTGAGATAGCGCGCCGGAATGATGACATCTGTATCAACGTCGTCTCCGTAAACCCACGCTTTTCCATGACTTAAATTTTTCATACATTTACTCCATTTACAAAAATATTTCCGTTACCTATTATAGTATAAAAATATTATGTTTATTAGTTAAGTGTTTTAACAACAAAGGAGAAAACAAATGCAAGAAACAATCGTTGAATCAGCAGGACAGATTTGGAGCTATCTTAATGAAAAAGGTGAAGTAACTACGACTAAAATGAAAAAGGACCTTGGCCTTGATGAGAATTTTACAGCCATGGGTCTTGGATGGTTAGCTCGTGAAGATAAAGTTAGCTTTACCAAAAGAGGCGCTCATACAAAAATCAGCCTAAGATAGTTGTGAATCTAAAAAATTTTAAAAGAACGCTGTTGTTTTATTGTTGACAATAGCGTTCTTTTTTATGACAATAAAAGAAATGTAAGCGAACTTGCTTGCGATGACATCTAATGAAGCATTAAAAGAGCACTTTGACGAGAATGCAGAATGAGCAAGGGATGTTAATCCGAGCGGACAAAGTGAGTAAAGTTCGACCGTGAGAATTGAATAAATAACATATAAAAGGAATCTAAAAATGGCAGTACCAAAGAAAAGAACGGGTAAATCAGCACAGGCTAAAAGAAGGGCAAACTGGAAGGCTACAGTTCCTGCAACAACAACTTGCAAAAGCTGCGGTTCAATAGTTCTGACCCACACAGTATGTCCGGAGTGCGGTTATTATAAAAAAGGAATAGCAAGTATTAAAAACGAAAACTATGTTAATCCTGATGCAGCGGTTAAAGAGAAAAAAGCTCCGGCTAAAAAATCTTCCAAAAAAGAAGCAGCCGAACAAACAAAAGCTGAAGAAAAAGTTATAGAAGCTGTTGAAATACAAGAAGAAACAGAAGCAAAAGAAGCAGTAAAAAAAGCGGAAAATAAGCCTAAAGTTTCAAAAGAAATAAAAACTGAAGGTAAAGTCCAAGTGAAGACTGCTGAAAAAATGATTCAAAAAGCGGAAAAGAAGCCTAAGAAAACAGAGGAGTAAGTTCTGTCTCTATAGATATAATGAGTAATAATAAAGGATAATTTTTTCTTTATTGAGCAAATGTATTACAACGGTGAAGCCGTTATAGTCCGGGATGAGGAATTAAGTATGACGAGAATAGCTATAGACGCCATGGGGGGCGATTATGCTCCGAAAGAAACTGTAGAAGGCGCTGTTTGGGCTGCACTTGACTATGGTGTCGCGCTTGAGTTGGTTGGCAAAGAAGATGCCATAAAAAGAGAGTTGAAAAAAATAAGAAGGTACGGAATACGCTCAAACCGCGGCGGCTTCTTTAAAAAGACTATAAGGGTAAACCTCGACAAACTTGATATTAAAATAACACACGCACAAGAAACTATTGAAATGGATGAGGCTCCGGGACAGGCTATCAGAAAGAAGAGAAAGTCTTCAATAGTTCTTGCCGTTAATGCCGTAGCTACAGGAAGTTCAGATGCTGTTGTCGCTGCCGGCTCAACGGGCGCTGCTATGGCGGCTTCTTTATTTGGCCTTGGCAGACTTCCCGGTATCGAGCGTCCTGCGATTGCAACTACGTTGCCTACCATGAAAAAGCCTTTTGTCTTTCTGGACTGCGGTGCCAACAGCTCTACTACGCCTGAAATGCTCTACCAGTTTGCAGTGATGGGTTCAACTTTTGCGAGAAACGTTTACGGGTATGAAAACCCTAAAATCGGTCTTCTGAACATAGGTGAAGAAGCAGGCAAGGGTAATGAGCTTGTTGTAAACACTTATAAATTACTTGAAGAGAATAAAGACAATCTGAACTTTATAGGAAATATAGAGGGCAAAGAGATATTCTACGGGGACTGTGATGTTATTGTTTGTGACGGTTTTGTAGGGAATGTTGCTCTTAAGATTATAGAAGGTTCTGCAACAATGCTCTTTAAAATGATTAAAGAAGAGTTTACGACCGATATAATTTCAAAAGTTATCGGACTGCTTGCCAAGCCGTTTATGGGCAGGATATATAAAAGAATTAACTATGAAGAATTTGGCGGGGCTTTGCTTCTGGGCGTAAAGGGTATAACCGTAATTTCTCACGGCAGAAGCACATCTTACGCCATAAAAAATGCTGTTCGCGTAGCCAAAGAAGCCGTTGAGTCCGAAGTTAACAGAAAAATTGCCGAAATGTATGAGCAGCAGCAATAAAATACAAATACCACAAAGGAGTTAAGAATGACTATTACACCTGTCAGCGTTCGCTCAATAGGAATGGGTATACCTGATACAGTTATTACAAACGATGATTTGACAAAAATTTTAGATACGTCGGACGAATGGATAAGTACAAGAACAGGCATTAGTGAGCGCCGTTTGGTTTCGGGAGATGAGAATGCTACCGATCTTGCAATTAAAGCGGCAAAAGACGCGCTTAAAAAATCCGGTCTTAAAGGTGAAGAAATTGACCTTGTAATATGCGCAACGTCTTGTCCGAAGAACATTTACCCTTCAACCGCCTGTATGGTTCAGGAGGCAATCGAGGCAAAAGTATCTATGGCATTTGATATTTCTGCCGCGTGTTCGGGTTTAATATACGCAATTGAAGTAGCACGCGCAATGATGTGTGCGGGAAAATATGAGAAGATTATGATTGTTGCCTCTGACGCTAATTCAAAGTTCTGCGACTGGGAAGACAGAAGCGTATGCGTTCTTTTTGGTGATGGTGCGGGAGCGATGATTTTAGAAAAGTCTCCTGACGGGATTGACGATATTCTGGCAATCGAAAATATGGCGGACGGTAAGCAGGGAAAAAATATTACGCTCGAGTTACATGGTAAAAATTCGCCTCTAGTTGAACCGTGCTCGACGGATTTGCCGCGCATTTTTATGAACGGGAGAGAAGTCTACAAGTTTGTTATGTCTACAATTCCGACAAGTATAGATAACTGTCTTGAAATGGCAAAGCTTACACCCGATGACATAGATTATCTCGTGCCACATCAGGCTAATATGAGAATAATTGAAGGTTTACAGTCAAGGCTTCAATATGACGACAACAAAGTTATTTCAAATATTCACAAATACGGGAACACCTCGGCTGCCTCCATACCGATAGCAATGTGTGAAGCAATAGAAGAGGGCAAGATAAAGCTTCCTGCCACGACTATTCTTACGGGCTTCGGTGCAGGCCTTACTTGGGGAACGGTTATTTTGAGACTTAGAGAAGGAATATATTAATGGGTAAAGTTGCTTTTATTTTTCCCGGACAAGGTTCACAGGCTGCGGGCATGGGGAAAGATTTGTATGACAATTACCCTGCCGCAAGAAATGTTTTCGATAAGGCGGATGAGATACTCGGAAGAAGTATTTCGAAAATTTGTTTTGAAGGAACTGCAGAAGAACTCAAGCAGACGGTTAACACGCAAAGCGCTCTGTTGACTGTTTCAATTGCCGCCTTGGAGGCTCTTAAGTCTGAATTGGATGTAGAGCCTGCATACTGCGCAGGACATTCTTTGGGGGAATACGGAGCCATGTATGCGGCAGGTGTTTTGGATTTAGACAATGCTATGCGCGCAATTCAAAAACGTGCAGATGTTATGAGCGAAGCTTGTACGGGAGGTGGTGCAATGAGCGCTGTTCTCGGACTTAGTGAAGACAAAATTTGTGAATGCTTAAAAAAAGCGGGTTCTAAAGGGCTTGTATCTGTTGCAAACTACAATGACCCCACGCAGACTGTTATTACAGGAGAAGATGAAGCTGTAGCTTATGCCGCCGAACTTTTAAAAGAAGCAGGCGCTAAAAGAGTTATCCCTCTTGCTGTTTCAGGTGCGTTCCACTCTGAAAAAATGAGAGGAGCGGCAGAGGAGTTTGAAAAATTTGTCGGTTCACTAAGCGTTAATGACGCGAAGATTCCTGTTATTACAAACGTTGATGCAAAACCTACGACAAAAGCAGCCGATTTCATCGACAAGATGCCAAAGCAAATATATTCAAGCGTATACTGGTGCCAAAGTATTGAAGAAATGCTCAAAGACGGCGTTGATACGTTTATAGAAATAGGCGCAGGCAAGGTGCTTGCAGGACTTAATAAGAAAATTTGTCCCGCTGAAGTCCGTACTTTTAATGTTTTCGATTCGGCGTCACTAAAAGAAACTGTAGAAAATCTTAAAATGCGGAGCGAGCAAAGAGTTGAGTTTACTCGAACTCTTTCTACGAGAGACAAGTTAAATGGCGAAGCCATTGTATAAGGAGGTAAAATTATGTCTGATATAAAAGTAGCTCTTGTAACCGGCGCTTCTCGCGGTATAGGTAAAGCATGTGCCCTTGAGCTGGCTCTGGCAGGATATAATGTGGTTGTAAATTATGCTGGCAACAAAGAAGCGGCTGAACAAACCGCGGCAGAGATAAGAAAAGCAGGTGTTGATGCCCTTCCGATGCAGTTTGACGTTGCCAATCAAGAGTTAGTGGAAGATGCAGTAAAGACAATAATGGAAAAGTTTGGCCGTATCGATGTTCTTGTAAACAATGCAGGTATAACAAGAGACGGTTTATTTATTAGAATGAGTGCTCAGAATTGGCTGGATGTTATTAATACAAACCTTAATTCGGCATTTTATGTTACAAGCGCTGTTTCAAAAATTATGATTAAACAAAGAAGCGGTGCGATTATAAATATGGCAAGTGTTTCCGGTGTTTACGGAAATGCGGGTCAGGCAAATTATTCTGCTGCCAAAGCAGGACTTATAGGTATGACAAAAGCTCTTGCCAAGGAACTTGCTTCGAGGAATATCAGGGTAAACGCGATAGCGCCCGGGTTTATTCAGACGGATATGACAAAAGACCTGCCCGTTGATGCTATTGTTGAGCATATACCCTTGAAAGCTCTGGGCCGTCCTGAAGATATTGCAAAAACCGTAAAATTCCTGGCTGATGATGCCCCCTATATAACGGGTCAGGTAATTGGCGTTGACGGCGGCCTTGTAATATAATATCTGAATGAGAAATTTTTTAGCAATACTTGTCATATTTGCGCTTTCAAATACTGCACTTGCAGCGTTTGAAGATCCGAGCGCTTATATGCAAAGGTTTGAGCCTAAGAAGAAGCAAGAATTGACACTTGAGCTTGAGCAGCAAAAATACAAAGAAGAGCTTAAGGAACGAGGCTATTCACAGTCTGTGAACGAGTTTATTAACCATGTTAAAAAAGGTCATTTGGATATTGTACAGCTCTATATAAACGCAGGGATGAGTCCGGATGTCAACTACTACACTGACCACCCTATTTACTATGCAGTAAAAGCAGGTGATTACGATATGGTAAAACTTCTCCTTGAAAACGGTGCAAGGGCAAATATAGGATTTGACTCTCCGTTGTATTTTGCGGTCAAGAAGAAAAATTTACCTGTAGTCAAAATACTGCTTCAATACGGGGCGGATGCAAATTATTCCGATTTTGTAATGGACCGGTCCATGCTGTATTTAGCGGTTAGTAAGGGGCAGTATGAAATTGCAAAAGAGCTCATAGATGCAGGAGCAAAGATTGATAAGCCAACCGCGGCTTTGATAGAAAAGAAGAAAGTCAGGGATTTGATAATACCTCCGCCCGCAGAACCTGCCCCTGTGCTTGATATTCAAGAAAACAATACAAAAGCTCCTTTACCCGAAAAACAAAATGACCCACAAGAGTGAGTCATTTCGCTATCTAACCGGTGAATTATTTTAAGATTGCGTATGAGCCGTCTGAAAGCTCTTCTGTAGAGTAAGAATACATAACTGCCTGTACTGCGGCATCAAGTTGTTTTTGGTATTCTGTACTGCCGGCTTTAGCGCTTGAGCTGAAGGTTTCTTTTACATATTCAATCAAGCCTTCTTTGTCAAGTACTTTGTATCCCTGTTCTAAATATTGTTCTTTTTTACTTTTTTCTGTCTCTTTCTCACCTGTTTTGGTGTCGCCGTCTTCATCTTTGCCCTCTGCTCTGGCATATTCTTCAGCAAGTAGTGCTTCAGCATCGATATTTACTTCGCCCTGGAATTCTCCATAGAGTTCTTTTTCGATGGAATCCCCTTTGTTTATTTCCGTTGTTTTTCTTTGGGCAAGTAAGGCGTCTATGTCTATGTTAACATTTGCCGCACCGGGTGCTTGTGCGTTAAATCCGCCACCTGCTGTTGAATTTGCTGAAGCTGCTTGAATGTCTCCCGCTATGCCGCTAAGAAGTTCGTTAGCGAACATTTCTTCAATTTCGATAGCGCCGTTACCGTTGGCATCAACGATTTTTATGCTTTTGTTTGTAGTCGGGTCCGTTATTGTTATAACTGCGACTGAACCGTTAGTTACGTCTGTACCTTTGCTCTTACTGTTTCGGTTGTCTATGATATAGCTTGTTTTTTGGTAACCTATGTCAACTTTTAGTCCGAGTTTTTGACACTGACTTTTGAGTTGAGAGTGAGTCATGTTGTTTTTACTGCCAAAAAGTGCAGCAACTTTGTCACGTATTTCAAACTGTTCTTTATCAGTGAAAACCATTTGACTTTTCAAGTTATCGCTTAACGCATTAACGTAGCCCGTAAAGTTTACTTCGCCGTTGCGAATATTTACAACGTTATACCCTTTGGCCTTAAGGCTTTCTCCGAATGAATCCATACCTGTAATTGAAGATGTCATAATACAAATACTCCGTTTCTTTAATACTTATATATAAAAAGTATATATAGAGTAAATAATTGACATTTAAAAACAGTATTTGTTACATTTCTTCATAAAGCCAAACAGCAACTATGACGCTATTTAAAATTGCTTAAGAAAACGTACGTCGTTATTAAAGAAAAGTCTTATGTCATCAATTGCATATTTTAACATTGTCGGGCGCTCGACACCCATGCCAAAGGCAAAGCCGCTATATACAGAAGGGTCTATACCTACGCCGCTGAGTACATTGGGGTCAATCATCCCTGCACCGAGTATTTCAAGCCATCCTGTGTGCGAGCAAGTCGGACACCCCTTGCCTTGGCACATAATGCACTGAACGTCAATTTCTGCCGAAGGTTCCGTAAAAGGGAAAAAGCTGCTTCTGAAACGAATTGGTCTTGAAGAGCCGAAGTAGAGTCTTATAAATTCATTCAGAACTCCTTTAAGGTGTGCAAATGTCACGTTTTTATCCACAAGTAACCCTTCAATCTGGTGGAACATATTATTTTTTCTGGCGCTGACAGATTCTGCACGATAAACTCTCCCTGGAGAAATAATTCTCACAGGGGGTTTTATCTCGCGCATTTGTCTGACCTGCGAGTTCGAGGTTTGACTTCTCAAAATGACATTGTCTGCAATCTGTGTGTAGAAAGTGTCTTGCATGTCTTTTGCCGGATGTTCCTGAGGAAAGTTCAGGAGGTCGAAGTTAAAAAGCTCCACCTCAACTTCCGGCGAATGCCTGTCTTCGGTTAAAGTAAAACCAAGATGTTCAAAAATGCCCACAATTTCATTCATTGTAGCTGTCAGCGGGTGCACTTTACCTTTTGGAACGAATGTTCCGGGAAGGGTAACATCGATTTTTTCTTCAAAAAGTTTTTTATTCAACTCAACTTTATATAAAGAGTTGTATTTTTCATCACATACAGATTCAATTTTTTTAAATACTTCATTGGTCAGCGCGCCCACTTTTGGCCTGAGGCTTTCTTCTATGTCTTTTAACCCCTTTTTCAAATTATTCAACTCGCTTGAGCGTGAAAGATATTTGTTCTTTACATTTTCGAGCTCTTTGGTATTTTGGGCCTGTTCAATTTCTTGAAGCGCCTGTGTCTGTATTTGTGCTATTCTCTCTTGCATTTTCAATCCTCTGTTATTGAGTCTCTACTATTCAATAACATAAAAGCATAAAAAAATCTTCTTTTTGATATAATTGCTTCAATGAGGATAGCGTTTTATACCGTATTGTTTTTATTTATTTTTGCCCTGGTCTTAAATCATGCGTATATGGATTGCGACTTTTGGGCGAGACTCCTTGTCGGGAAAACTTTTTTTCAGACAGGTAATCTTTTGCAAAATGACATATTTTCATTCACTCCCACTATTCGTTGGATTGACCACGAATGGGGCAGCAGTTTGGTTTTTTATTTCCTGCAGAGCAGATTTGGCGACTTCGGACTTTTTGTTTTTAGTTCATTAATGACATTTTCAACTTATGTTTTCTTAATTCGGATAATTAAACTAAGGCACAACAGCGAAAAGCCAATAGAGCTTAATTTTATATTTTTCGTAATTTCAATTCTTGCGGTTTCTTCTCTGATTTGCGCCTTTGTAAGGTGTCAGATTTTCACCTTTTTCTTTTTCGTACTCTGGCTGTATATTCTTGAAAGAGTGAGGCTAAAGGGGCAAGACAGACTCTTGTGGATACTCCCCGTCACGATGATATTTTGGGCAAATCTCCATGGAGGTTGTGTAGCAGGCTTGGGGCTTTTGTGCATATACATTTTCGGAGAGTTTTTGAACAGAAAACAGTTCATTAAATACATTTACGCACTTCTGCTGTCACTTTTGGCTGTTGGTATAAATCCCTATGGTATGGAGTATTACAAGTTTTTATTTAGCGCGATAACGCTCAAGCGTGAAATGATAACAGAGTGGCAGCCCTTGTTTAACTCAAAGTGCTCGACTTGTTTTTTGGGTTTTAAACTGTACTTACTTTGCACCTGCTTGCTTACTTTCGTGCTGCTCATAAAGAAAAGGTTTAAAATAAAGGATTGGACAAAAGCCCTTGTCTTGCTTGTAATGTTTACGCTATGCCTTAAATCGATTCGCTTCCAGCCCTTTTTTGCATTTGCTGTCACGGCTTTCTTGTACGATGACTTTTATTCTGTTTTTACAAAAAAATTGCCGGAGAAACTTTGGAAAATAAAAGAGATTGCTGTATATGTCACTATAGTTATATACTTTATTGTTACCCTCACAATGGGCAAAACTTCTGCTGTTGTCCCTAAAGAAATATACCCGACAGAAGAAGTCGAGTTTATTAAAGTGAATAAACTCAAGGGAAACGTTTTTGCAAACTTCCAATTTGGAAGCTATATAGCATACAAGCTTTACCCGAACAACTACATTTTTATGGATGGCCGCTACGAAGAGGTCTACCCTGACGGCACGCTTGAAATGGTCAGGGATATTCACGTTGTTCCGCCGCTTTGGAGAAATCAAATATACAAATACAACATAGATATGCTTATAATTGAAAATAAATATTCAAGAACGCCCGGAGCTTTGGAATTGGAAAATTTTTGGCTGCCCGTATATAGCGGTGGAATATTTACTTTATATTTGCGAAAAGATTGGATTAGGCCCGACTTTAAACTGCCGCCCGTAAACAGGAAGTACTACAACAGGACAAAGTACGAAACAGATTTTGACTGGAATAAGTAAAAGTCAGCCTCAGTAGGGATGAAGGTCATTCACCTGTTATTTAAGTAAGTCTATGCTGCTAACCAATTATCAATACATTTCTGTATGCGCTCGCTCCATTCGTTTTCATTTGCCGATATTCCTACTTGTTCAATAGCTAAGTTCAAAAAATGCTTAACATTAGCAGGAGTAGGACGGTTTGTGCTATTGTATGAGCTTTCCACAAGTCGCATAAATTGGTCTAATTCGAGTGGCACTATTTGAGTTTTGCCACCATAATACCGGTTGTTTATCTGATTTAACATATAAAAATGTGTCAAAGCTGCCGGATTGATTGTAGGGGCAATAAACAAGCAATAGGCTTCTTTGCCGGTTCGTTGCTTCATCTGTCCATAATGGCGTGCTACAGGTTCACCCTCTGTCTCATATTGGCGTTGTCCGCTTTGTAGTGTAACCTCAACGGCAAGCACAAAGTCTTCATAGCTGCACTCGATATCAGGTTTATTGCCTTGAGCGGTAGATAATGGCTTCCCTGCATCGTCAACATTGAAATTACCCTTAATGTTGCCGCCATTAAGCATGGTCATAGCGCGCCACGTATTGTATTCAAACATTAACGGTGCGTCATAGTATTCGTCGGAAATAATTTTGTTGTAGGTATCAATAATTTCCGAATACAAGGCATAAGACTTGATTTCCTCAATCTCTGCGCGGACCACCGATTCTTTATGCTGTTGTATAATTTCGTCGCGCAAGTCTTTCAAGTCGTCAATGGTCTTACCAACAAGTTCACGCCTTGTAAACTCACCGATACGCATAAGCGCATCAACAATATTTTCCTTGTTATCAATATAAAGCGCCGGTTCGGTAATAGAGAATAAATGCGCTTTATATGCTGCTGTGTCGATATCAAATTGATTTTTTCTTTCTCTTTTATTCTCAACTTGCAAAAAGTCAATAAAAACAGGCTTTCTTTCCACGGTCGAAAGAATATAATCGAGTTCATTGACTTTATCTTGTGCTACTCTTATTGAATGTCCGCTAAACACAAACAGTCCTGTATACCGTAAATATCGGAAACACGCATCAGCATAATCACGTAGATTCCCTCTTTGCGTTTTAATAAAATTTTTCAAGGTTTCGTCAGCTGATTCACGGGTCTTAATCTTGCCTGCCTGTATTCTATCTTTGTGAATATTTTGGATTGCTTGTATCCATTGCTCCATTACGAATTCCCTATATTTGCCCCTATGGGCTTCCTTCTCATCACGGAACGTAAAGATGGATGCCTTTATGCTGTCAAATTGACGATAATCAGTCAGTTGTAGCGCAAAAATTTTCAATTCGTCAAAAGTTATGTATTCAAGTTCGCGCACTAACCGCATTATTTCAAGGTATGGACGAATATAAAAAGTTCCGATAATACTTTTGTTTTCAAGGTGATATGGGGATGGTAATTGAAACTTCAAAAGTTGACGCAAGAATATTTCTTGCGGTCGATTGCCGGAAATGAAAGCTTGCCCAGCTTCGGTTAAAGCAATGTTCGGTTTCAGGTCAACAAAGCCTAATGCCTTAGGAGCACGAGTGATTCTATCTCGTGCGCTAAAATCAGATTTACTGCTTGATGTATTTCCCTCAAAAAAATCAGCGTTTTTTAGACAAACAGCAAACTCTCGCTGTGTTTCTTTATCCCATTCCCTGCCTTCAAATTGCTCGTGCAACAGGCGTATTTCGGGTATCATCTTTATGGGGGTTCGCGGTGATGTCGTAAAAAATAATGCCTTGTTCTCAAGTTGTGCCATGCCCCCCCTTTTTTTGCCTTAGTAGTTTTTCACGACAATGTGCATTTTGTCATTGTTGAAACGGTTTTTTATATTTACGGCATAATTTTTATAGTACTCATCGAATATAAAATCAGCGTATAATTCTTCTGTCAATGAAGTTTTCCCTATGATCATAAGGGCGCGGCAGGTCAAGTTTCTAAAGTCAGCCGCCAACCTGCGATGTTCAGTTTCATCAAAGCCGTTCATCATATCAATATTGCCATAGTCATTGAATACGCAATCGTACGGCGGATCAAGAAAGATAAAATCATCCTCCTGTGCCATATCGAAAATCTGTCGATAATCAACGCTGAACAGTTCTGCACCTTGCAATAGCTCACTATGTTGAAAAGTTACCAACTTTGTATTAAGATTAGGGTATCTGCCAAAAGGGACGTTATATTCACCATTGTTATTGTACCGTATCATTCCCGAATACGCTGTTTTGTTAATAAAGAAATACAGAACGCCATCAAGTAATGTGCCGTCGGGGTGATTGAATAGTTCACGTATGCGATAATATAAATCCTCGTTTGCATTCAGAACATGAGTATCCGGGGACTTGGCTTTCAATTTTTTATATGTAAGTTGATTAGACTCATACTTCTCCTGAAGTTCGTCAAGTTGCCGACGCATTTCAGGGTATTCGTCTCGTAATTGGCGATAGAACATCATAAGACGGTCATTTACATCGTTAATGATGGCGTTATCCGGTTCAATGTAAAAGTAAACTGCACCGCCACCGAAAAATGGCTCAATATAGCGTTCAAAGCTATCCGGAATATATTGCAGGAAGCGCGGAATTTCACGCGATTTACCGCCACGATATTTTAATACTGGATTCATCGCGCTCACCTCCCACCCTATGCCAGTTACGACACGCTTAAAATTGCCTCTAGATTATTTTACTACGATTTCCCTTTCGAATCAATAAAAATTCCTGCGAAAAGATTGGATTAGGCCTGACTTTATACTGACGCCCGTTAACAGAAAGTACTATAACAGGACAAAGTATGAAACAGATTTTGACTGGAATAAATAAAAGTAAAAGCCTGCTTTAAAAAAGCGGGCTTTTAAAAAATGATTTTTAGCTGCAAAGGCTGTTGTTTAGGCCTTTTTTGCTGTTTCTATAAGAACTTTGAATGCATCAGGCTCGTTTGTTGCAAGCTCTGAAAGCATTTTTCTGTTTACAATAACATTCGCCTTTTTAAGCATATTCATAAACTTGGAATAGCTTATGCCTTCTGACCTTACTGCAGCATTTATACGGACTATCCATAGGCGGCGCATGTTTCTTTTAAGAACACGTCTGTCGCGGTAAGCGTATTTTAGTGCTTTCATAACAGCTTGGTTTGCTACTTTAAAAATTCTTGAACGAGCTCCGATGAAGCCTTTTGCAAGTTTTAAGATTTTTTTATGTCTTTTTCTTAAGACGTTTCCACGTTTAACTCTCATTTTTCACCTTCCTATCTTGAATACTTCATGTACGGTAACTCTTTGCTGATAAGCTCCAAATGTGTATCAGAAACTAAAACCATGTTGGATAGTCTGCTTTTACGATTTGAACTCTTATGAGCGAGAAGGTGACTTTTGCCTGCTTGACGTCTTTTAATCTTGCCTGTAGCAGTAACTTTGTAGCGCTTTGCAGCAGCTCTGTGTGTTTTCATTTTTGGCATTTCTTTTCTCCTTATTGTTTAAACTTTGCCCTTTTGAGCCGGCCGTTACGGTATACCAATAACCGTTTCAGAACCGTGAAACTATTGTATTTCAAAGAAATTCAAAAGTAAAGCGATAAAAAAGCGTTCGTAACTATTTATTTTGTTTCGTATAGGGCCTTTTGCGCTACCGTGCCAAATGGAATTGCCGACGTATCAGTAATCATTATTGTGAAAAGGTCATTAACTCTGTTTTGTTCGGGAAGAACAAATTGATAAGGTACCGTGTAGTCCGAAGTAGAAACAGGGTTGGGCTTTTTGTCGCCGTTAACATCGACAATTATTAAGCAGGGCTGAAGAGTGGAACATTGACTTGCTTTAAAGGTTACCCCGTCAATTCTTGTTCCTTCATTTGCTATTTCAAACCTCACGCCGTCTGTTGTGTAAAATGCCCAGTTTTTTCCGGGACCAAATTCGAGCTGCTTAATTTTGCTGATACTCATTCTGCTTGTGAAATAATTTAAAAGATCTCCGGGTGTTTCCATATCGCCGGGTTGCGTTGACTCGAGCGCAACATTCATAGTGATTGCCTTGTTGAGAGTGTCAACAGCTTTTTGCAGCCCGACTTTATACTCTTGTTGGTTTGAACTCACTATTACCGAAGGGATGGTTAAAATTGCGACAATACCTATAATTGAAAGTGTTATCAATATCTCTGCCAGTGTAAAGCCCTTATTTTCCATTGTTCTAACCCTTCCTGCAGCTTTTTAACTTCAATTTCTTTAATTATATTACAATAAAACGGGCATAGGGGCAATAGTTCGCAGTAAAAAAGCGGTATTCCTTTGCAAAAAGGCCCGCTGCCCCATTTTGTACATTGCTTGGGGTATAAATTATTAATATTTGTTTTCGAGATAGTCAAACAGTCTGAAAAACTTTTTCAAGAGCAGTTTTGGGTCAATTTCTTCGTCGACTTCAATAGTTATAGCGGGTATTTTTCTCTCAATGCCGCAGTATGTGCCGAAACTTCCCGGGGTTGGGTAGCCTATGTCCTCCTGTATGGAGTATTCTAAAATTTCGGAAACTTTTTTTGCCAACTGAAGAGACTGTTTTCCGTCGTAGTTGATTATTTTATACGGTGCGTGGATTGTTATTACAGCATCGGGTTTGTCGGTTTCAATAATGTCAACAAGAAATTTCGTCTCTTCTTCGCTGCCTGCGCATTCTCCGCCCCAGTATTCACACTTTTTGCCTGATTCCCAGTTTTTGGTGGGGAAGTTTCTGTTTAAGTCTACCCCGTTTTTGTTTGTACGGGTGTCTTCTGAGTTTAGTCTGGGAATGTATATTACTTTGTTTAGTCCGCACTTGCCGCACTGTTTCAGGTATTCGTTTATGAAAAACTCTCCCTGCGGTTCGTCGCCATGAAAAACACCAACTACTAAGACGGTTTTCTTAAAGTTGGTGTTTTTTCTGATTATTAAAGATTTTTTGAGTTTGCTGTAAGTCATTTGCCAACTCTTAAATGTGAGTGCCCATTTTAGGTTTTAGTTAATCCTTTGGAACATATATCCTATGCCTCGAGCGGTAAGAATAAGTTCGGGATTGGCAGGGTCTGCTTCAAGTTTTGAGCGCAGTCTTGATATGTGAACGTCAACAACCCTTGTGTCGATGCGGTGGTCAGGCGGATAAGCCCAAACATGCTGCAGGATTTCGTTTCTGGAGTATGCCTGTCCGGAGTTGTTTACCAGAAGTTCAAGAAGGCTGAATTCCATGCCTGTCAGACGAATACGCTCATTCTTGCGGTATACTTGACGACGGGCAGTATCTATTTTAATGCTTCCTGTAGTAATAACGTTTTTAGCAGTTTTACCTGAAGGGGCAACCGCTTCTTTGGAGTTTGTTCTTCTAAGAACTGCCTTAACCCTTGCTTCAAGTTCTTTCGGGCTGAAAGGTTTAATGACATAATCGTCAGCACCCAGTTCAAGTCCCGTAATTCTTTCTGAAACGTCACCCAAGGCGGTTAGTATAATAATGGGAACGTCAGACGTACGTCTGATTTCACGGGTCACGCCGTATCCGTCCATTTTAGGCATCATGACGTCTAAAATGACAAGGTCAGGGTTGCTCTTGTTGTATGCTTCTATGGCCTCTTCTCCGTCTGCCGCAACTACAACATCATAACCAACCATTTTAAGTCTGGTCTCTAAAATCCTTCTGATACTGGCTTCATCATCGGCAACCAAAATTCTTTGTCTGGAATCGCTTGCTTCGCTTTGAATTTCATCAGTCATTATGTCTGTACTTCCTTCTTATCTACTACAACCAAAAAAATCAGTTATACTTTTTATAACACGAGGCTTTGCCTCCTTGTAATCCCATTTACTCGGTAAAGAAAAACTTATTTTTCTTTAGGCCTGCTCATTTCGTTATTACAAAATATTTCATTTCTTAAACATATATTAACACAAAATTCTAAAATGAAAAATGTTTTTTTGAAAATGAAAAACAAGTACAGAATTAAGCATTCTCGGGCTTTGCCATCCGCCGCCGATTTTTTTTGCAAAAATAAAGTCGACTTTATTAGTCGACTGAGGTTAGTTTAGTTATTTTTTGTTAGATTCCCGGCTAGGGGTTTATGCTAATTGAATTGCGTCGTTTTTAATGTTTGTATCCATTTGCTTTGAAACTGAGTCGTATTCAGCTTCTGCCGCTTTAATTTGAGCTTCTATTCTTGTTTTTTCTGTTTGAAGTTCTTTTTCTTCGCCGTTTAGCTTTTCGCTTATTTGTTTTGCGTATTCTTTCATTTCTTGTTTGTAAATCTCGTTAAAAATCAAGTACGGTTGAACATCTGCTTGAGCGCCCGTCGGGTCTATTGCAAGTTGGTACTGACCCTGCGTATTTTGCTGAATCATGTTCATTTGCTGCAAATAAGCATTCGTCTTGATTTGTGCAGACTGGTATGCTACGCCTGATGCGTTTTGCATATACTCCAAGTGCGTTCCGAAAAGTGATGATGGTGCATTTGCCATCTCGGAATAACTCACCGAACCGTCTGCAACAGATGATGCATAAGATTGCATATCCTGAATTCTTTGGCTGATATTAACCAGCTTTGCTTCTAAATCAGAAACGCGACTTTTTAAAGTAGCCTTTCTAAGCGATAACATAACCCAAGTCATGTTGCCTCCTAACCTTTTCTAACCATAAAATATTAAACTTTAACTAACCTTACATATATAAAAACATTTTGTTCGGGAAGATTGCCTAATAGTATCCTGTTTTGTTAACATAACTTAATAAATGTAAAAAAGGGTCTAATATTTAGCCAGAACACCGTCTCTGTGGGCGTGTTTTTCTATGTCATCATCAAGGGATGCGAGTTCAAAGTCGTCTTCGTATTTTCTGTTTAAAGTAAGGGTTATAAAGTGGTCACAAAGCTGGGGATTTTTGGGCAGAATCGGACCATGAAAGTATGTGCCGAAAGTGTTGTTTAGTCTTGCTCCTTCGGTTTTGTCTTCGCCGTTGTTACCTTTTCCTCTGGAAATTTGCATAAAAGGTTCTGCATCATCACCCAAATATGTCAGACAGTTGTTGTTTTCAAAACCCGCTACAGTTTTTGGTGATAAGAACCCGGTCTTAGCTAAGGCATTGCCCGTAAACCGTTTTTCCGTTTCAAGAGTTCTTATGTCAAATATCCCTATGCCTGCCAGAATTTCTCCTTCAATGGGTTGATAATAGTTTCCTAAAAGAAAATAACCTGCACCTACACCAAGTATAAGGGCGTCTTTTTGACATGCCTTATAAAGGTTTTCCCTGTGGGAGTATAATTCCTCTGATGCCAGCTTGTAGTGGCTTTCGGGGCCAGAGCCTATAAAATAAAAATCATACTTTCTCGGGTTTAGCCTTGTGCCGTCTTCTATTGCCTCTACTTCGACATCAATGTTTCTCCATTCACAGCGGTTTTTAAATGCCAAAATGTTTCCCGAGTCGGTGTTTAGGAGACCGGGGCAAATATGCGCTACTGATAATCTTAAATAATTTCTCGGCATTTTTGGATTGCCTCTTCGGGAGCAATGGTACACATCTCTCCGCTTTTTCTTTCTTTGAACTCTACAAGGCCGTCAACTATTGTTTTCCCTACGGTAATACGATAAGGGAAACCTATGAGGTCTGCGTCCTTAAACTTGACGCCGGCTCTTTCGTCCCTGTCATCAAGCACTGCTTCGATGCCGAGCTCGAGAAGTTTTTCATAAATTTCTGCCGCAACCTTCATTTGTTCTTCGTCGTTTGTATTTACGGGAACTACTATGACGTGGTAAGGTGCAATTGCAACAGGCCAGATGATGCCAAAGTCGTCGTGGTATTTTTCAATAGCGGCAGCAGCGGTTCTTGTAATTCCTATACCGTAACACCCCATAATATAAGGTTTTTCGCTGCCGTCTTCTGCCGTGTACGTGGCTTCCATCGGCTTGGAGTACTTTGTACCCAGTTGAAAGATATTCCCCACCTCTATACCTCTTGTAATTTTCAAGTGAGAGCTGCATTTGCAGCATTTTTCACCTTCTTTAACAAGTGAAATGTCTGAAAACTCAGGAGTTTCCTTAAAGTTGTACCCAGTTATGTGTTTGTGCGGCTCGTTTGCTCCTATGACAAAATTTTTCATACCCTGTGCCGAGCGGTCAAAAATAACCCTTACATTTTTAATGCCTTCGAAGCTCAAGTATCCCGCTTCGCATCCCATATGCTCTTTGGCTTCATCGTCTGTAGCTTTGCGGATTTCAACACCCTCAAGTGTATTGAGGAGTTTTGTTTCCTCGACTTCCTTGTCACCTCTTACCATAGCAAGAACAGGTTTTGAATCGCAAATATAGAGAACGGCTTTTAAAATGCAGTTCCCGGAAATGTTAAAGAATTTTGCCAAATCCTCTATACTTTTCACGTTTGGCGTATCTACCGTTTTTTGTCCGCTCTGTCCGCAGATGGAGCCGTCAGTCATTTCTTTGAGCAGATTTGAAACAGCGTGGTTTGAGTTGGCGCTGTAGCCGCACTCGTCACAGTAGAAAACGTCGTCTTCACCCGTTTCTGTTGATGTTAAAACCATAAATTCATGGCTTACACTGCCGCCTATGGCGCCCGAGTCTGACTGCACCATTCTTGTTTCAAGTCCGCAGCGTTGAAAAATCCTGTTGTAAACTCCTGCCATAACTTCATATTCTCTTTCAAGACACTCTTGGGAGGTATGGAAACTGTATGCGTCTTTCATAATAAACTCCCTGCCCCTTAAAAGCCCGAAGCGAGGGCGTATTTCGTCTCTGAATTTTAATTGAATATGGTATAAATTTATCGGTAATTGCCTGTATGAAGATACAATGCCGCTTGCCAGCACTGTTACAACTTCTTCGTGAGTTGGAGCAAGGCACATCGGATTGTCGTGACGGTCTTTCATTCTCATAAGCTCTTTGCCGTATACTTGCCACCTGCCTGATTTTTCCCAGATTTCAGCAGGCTGCACAAAGGGCATTAATACTTCTTGCGCTCCTATGGCATTGTGCTCCTCGCGGACAATTTGTTCAATTTTTGCCAAAACTCTTTTCATAAGCGGTAAATAGCTGTATATTCCGCTTGCAAGTTTTTTTATGTAGCCTGCACGGACTAAAAGCTTATGACTTATTGCTTCCGCATCATTCGGGAATTCCCTTGCAGTGCGCACGCATAGTTTTGACATTTTCATAATATGTGACTTCCTATCAATTAAAAGTTCGAGTTAGTTAAGTCGATTATAACATAACCCATATTATCAATTTACTAATTCCTGTGGTGTTGCTATATAAAAAAGAGCGGTGTTTGTTTTGCATAAAGCATAACCGAAATACAGAAGAGACAATAACTTAAGTGCTTATACTTCCTAAAAAGCAGGCAGCAAGAGAGTAACTATGAACATTTTTATCTTTTTTTCTATAATAATATCTGCAATAGTTTTTGCTTTTTGTACATATGGCGTTTCTGCGATTATGAGACGACATTTTAAGGAGGGCTGCCGGAGAAATAAATATTATTCCGTGCAGGATAATACAAAAATGCACTTTGAACCTCAATACGTAGTTTATACTGTCTTCTTTTTGCTCTTCGAGGCAGTTATAATGCTTCTTTTTCCTTATGCGCTTGTGGTTTCGGAGTTCGGTTTCATCGGCCTCGCAGAAGTCTCATTTTTTATTTTAATTTTCCTTTTTGGTCTTTTATTTGCAATTAAATCAAATATATTGAGGTCCAAATGACTTTTATATTCGATTCATTAGAAAATATTTTAAAATTTGCCCGCTCAAGAAGCTTATGGCCAATGCTTTTTTCGACCTGTTGCTGCGGTATGGAGGTTATGCATTGCGCCATGTCAAAATACGATATAAACAGGTTCGGAGTAGAGATGTTTCATGCATCCGTGCCTCAAGCAGACTTGTTAATCTGCGCGGGAACGGTTACATCAAAATCGGCAGCCTTACTCGTAGATATTTATAAAAAAATGTCAGAACCGAAATATGTCATTGCTGTCGGCTCTTGTGCTTGTACCGGAGGAGTTTTTGCCAAAGGTAACTATAATATTATAAATGGCGTGGATAAACTTATCCCCGTTGACATTTACTTGCCAATGTGCCCCCCGAAACCTGAAGCGATTATAGACGCCTTTATTAAGCTTCGGGAAAAAATCCATGAGGAGAGCCATGAAGAGAGAAGGGCGTTTTTAGACGCATACAGGCCCGAAGTTGTCATAAAACCAGGTTCGGAAATACCTGTATCGGTTGAGCACACAGGAGATTGAATTGTTTAAACTTATACACACAGATAAATTGTACGAAACAATAAAGAATTATAAAAAACAGGGCTATAAAATGCTCTTGTCCATAGTGTGTTCTGACGTTACGGAGGATATAGAAAAACTTTTTGAACTCACATACATTCTTTATAATTTAGATTTGAAGCACAGTAAATATTTTAAGGTGAGAATAAACTGTGTGGTGCCAAGTATTTGCGATATTTTTAAAAGCGCTAACTTTGAAGAGCGCGAAATATACGACCTTTTCGGTATATTTTTTGAAAACCATCCCGACCTTGAGCGTATCCTCATGGTTGAAGGATGTTACGGTCATCCCTTGAGAAAAGATTACATTGATAAAGAACAGAGGTTGTCATGGCAAAGTCTGTAACAGCCATAACAATGAATTTATGGCCTAACTATAATCTGCCGAATGGCCCGTTAAAACTCGTTTTAGAGTTAGAAGGGAAAAAAGTCACCGGGTGCAGGCCTATAATAGGCTATATCCACAGGGGTCTTGAAAAAATTGCCGAAAACAGACTTTATCAACAATACCTTTCGGTTATCGGGCGCGTGGAGCCTGTAAGCGCTTTTTTCTTCGCACAAGGCTTTTGTTCGGCTGTAGAGAATATTATGAAAATTGAACTGCCTATTCGTGCACAATACATAAGGGTTCTTACCATGGAGCTTAACCGTATCGCCTCTCATTTGGCCTGGCTTGGCATTTTTATGGTGAATCTCGGGGCAAACTCTCCTGTCTACTATACTTTCAACGAAAGGGAAAAGATTCTTTCCTTGTTCGAACAGCTTACAGGCTCGAGAATGATGCACAATTACTATATTTTCGGGGGTGTAAGGCACGATATTTCAGATGATATACTGAAAGATACAAGAGAATTTCTTGAGTTCTTTCTAAAGATGATGAATGAGTATGATAAAACCATTACGAACAACCCGCTCTTTCAATCAAGAACGACAGGTGTCGGTATCATAGACCCTGAAATTGCTTTGGATTATGCAATAACAGGGGTTAATATCAGGGCATCCGGTATTGAGCTGGACTTTAGAAAGCATATGCCTTATCTTGTCTATGGCAAGCTTGATTTTGAAATACCTACTCTTCCGGAGTCGGACTCATATTCAAGATATCTTCTTCGCATGAAGGAGATGAGAATCAGTGCGAATCTGTGTTTTCAGGCAGTTGATTGGCTTGAGAACAATAAAGATAAAAAGATAAACCATGGTCTTGTTCCGACTTTTGCAAATCTTGATGCAGGGGAAACCATGTCTTATGTAGAGACGCCGCGGGGTTTAATGATTTGCTATTTGCGCTCAAAGGGCGGCGAAAAACCTGACAGGGTAAAGTGGCGCACGGCTTCATTTTTTACCGTGGGACTTTTGCCCGAACTTTTAAAGGGACATTTAATTTCAGATGTAATGACAATTTTTGGCAGTTTGGATATTGCTTTGCCGGAGGTAGACAGATGAGCGGCTTAATACACTTTTTCGGAGGATTTTTGAGCACTGTTGCCTTTATGTTTTTAATGGTTTTTGCTCTTGTATTTCTTGAAAGAAAGGTTCTTGCCTGCTTTACCCTGCGCTATGGTCCTGATAGGGCGGGTTTTAAAGGGACGCTGCAAGGTTTGGCAGATATAATAAAGCTTTTTTCAAAAGAAGATAATTGCCCCGAAACCTCTCACCGGTTTGCTTTTTGGCTGGCTCCGATTATTGTGTTTTCTTCGGCTTTGGTACTCTATTTTCTTCTTCCGCTTCCGGGCAGCTTTATACTTTTAAATTCTGAAATAGATCTCATCCTTTTTGTTGCCGTTGCTTCCTTATTTATTATGAGCTTTTTTCTTGCAGGCTATGCGGGCAACAATGAGCTTTCGGTAATAGGTGCATACAGGGCGGTACTGTCTGCTCTGGCATACAATCCCCCTATTTTGTTATGTATTTTGGCTGTTGCAGTTCTTGCAGGCAGTTTTAATTTAAAGGAAATAGTCGCTCTTCAGTGGGGAGGGATTTTAAACTGGTTTTTTATACCTTCTTTTATAGGCTTTATCGCATTTTTTGTTTCGATGCTTGCCAGGCTTAATCGCTCTCCCTTTAACTTTTCCAGTAATCAAAATGAGTTGGCCGGAGGATATCATATGGAATATTCAGGCGTAAAGTACGCGCTTTTTTATATTGCAGAGTGTGCGCTTTTGTTTGCATATACGGTATTTTTCGTAACGCTGTTTTTAGGCGGCTATCTTACGCCTTTTGTAAGCTGGCTTTTACCTGCAAAGTTTATTTTTTTGGAGCAGTTTTTCTGGTTGTTTTTAAAGGCATTTTTGGTGATATTTTTTATAATCCTGATAAGGGCAAGTCTTCCTTTGTTCACTATAGACAGATTTTTGGATATTTCCTACAAGGTCATTTTGCCGTTTTCGGCAGTTAATTTAATTATTGTATTGGTTTACAAGGTAATAAGGAGTGCGCAATGGAGTTTTTAAAAGACCTTTTTGTTTGTTTTTACACCGTATTTAAGCAAATTTTTAGAGAAAAAGTCACCATTAACTATCCCGAGCAAAGAGTTTTACTGCCTGACAACTTCAGGGGCAGCATAGCTTTTGACAGCAGCAAGTGCTGCGGCTGCCGGACATGCCAAAAATATTGTCCCGCTGTAGATGCCATTAAAATTGACGGAACTATAAAGTCGGTCAATTTGGCGTTGTGTGCAAATTGCGGTAACTGCGTGTATAGCTGCCCCAACGGCGTTATTTATATGACAAAAAAATACGAACTTGCAACAAGTGATATAAACAGGCTATTATTAGAAGACAATGAGTAACGGTTAAGTTGTGATGGAAGTATTTTATCAAATAGTGTTTTATATTTTCGCACTTTTGGCCCTGTCGGGGGCAGTATTTGCAATGCTTTCAAAAAGAACTTTGGATGCGGTTCTTTCCATAACAGTTACTTTCTGGGCGATGAGCGGTATGTATTTTCTCTTGGGACTGCACTATCTGGCTTCGGTGCAAATTCTGCTTTTTGGCGTTACTGCGGCAATACTTCTGTCATTTACAGTCATGCTTACAGGCGACGAAAGCGGTTTAAAAACAGGGCTGAACATAGACGCCAAGACTATAGTTTTGCTTGCGATGTTCGCAGTTTTCGGGCTTTTGATAATGCCTTTTGTAAAAACTGCCCTTGTCATGAAAAACGTGTATTTCGGCTTTACTCTTGTGCCTTTTGCAAATGAACTTTTCAAAAGCGCCCTTGCGCCTTTTGAACTTGTTTCTATGTTATTTATAGCAGCCCTTCTCGGGGTTGTCGCTTTGTTATACAGGAGGGCAAAATGAGTTCTTTGGGAATAATGCACTATATGATATTTGCCTTTGTGCTTTTTGCGCTCGGGCTGATTGCGGTTATGTCTTCAAAGTGTCTTATAAAAATACTTTTCGGTATTATTTTGATGTTGAACGCAGTCTGTTTAAACTTTGCCGCATTAAATGTTTACTCGGTCCATATCAACCATAGCGGACAAATATTTTCAATGTTTATTATGGCAGTTTCCGCTATTGAAATAGCGGTTGTAATAGTCCTTTTTGCGGCGCTCTACAAAAACTCCAAAAGAATCAGTCTTGAAGATTTGAATAACTCGGGGGAGGAAATCTAGATGGGTTCAGTATTTGTTAATAATGTTGCAATAATCCCCGCACTCCCCCTCTTGGGTGCTTTTATCATCTTTATTTTTTCTTTCATGCAGGTGGCACTTTCAAGGAAAGCCTGTGCAGGTATAACAGTATTTTCAAGTATAGCGGGACTTCTTATGTCTTTGGGCATCATGTCGTTTTGTTCGGATAATCCGGGCATAATAGTCGATACGAACAATTTATTCTTCTCTGTCGGAGGTACAAAGTTTTACTGGGGTTTTTACATTGATAACCTCTCTGCACTGATGCTTTTTCTTGTCAGTGCCGTGAGCCTGTTTGTTCAGCTATACTCATACGGCTACACAAAAAATGAAGAGAATTATTCCTGGTATTTCGGTCTTTTAAATCTACTGTCATTTACCATGTATATGTTTGTATTGAGTACAAATCTTTTGCAGTCTTACATATTGCTCGAAGTATTGGCTGTCGTAAGCTATCTTTTAATAGGTTTTTATTATAAAAAAGAATCTGCGTCCAATGCTGCGAAAAAAGCTTTTCTGATTAACAAGCTCGGTGATATCGGGTTGCTTTTAGGAATTGTTGTACTTTTGGGTTATACAATTATCAACCATGGTACGGGCGGTGTTCCGCTGCTTGGTTTCAGTGACATTAACTCGTACGGTTTTTATGCCTATGTTGCTCTTGGGGCTATTCCTTTTACGCTGTTGTGCCTGGCGTTAATAATGAGTCCTCTTGCGAAGGCGGCCCAAATCCCTTTTCAGATTTGGATATCGGATGCTTCGGAGGAGGCGCCTGTTCCTGCCGCTGCTCTTATCCAGACGGTTATTTTAGCTGCTGCCGGAGTATTTCTGGCAGTAAGGATTTATCCGTTATTAATACTTTCTCCGATGGCGATTAAAGTATTAGTGTTAATAGGAATTTTGACTGCACTAATTTCTGCCCTTACAGCCCTTGTCCAAAGTGACATTAAAAGACTGCTCGCCTATGCTGCCTGCTCGCAATTGGGGCTGATATTTCTTGCAATAGGTATACATTCCTATGTGGGAGGCATCTTCCATTTGACAACATATGTTTTCATTCAAGCACTTTTGTTCTTATGTATCGGAGCCGTTATATATTCAACTTTTGGCGCTCAAGATATAAACTTCCTCGGGGGCTTGAGAAAACGAATACCGGTTGTTGCATACGGCTATCTTGTAGGATGTTTCGCCCTTGCAGGCATATTTTTGAGCGGATTTTATTCCAAGGAAATGATTTTTTCAACACTTCTTGCTCAAAAGCAGTATTTGCTGCTCGCGCTTACCATAGTTGCGGTACTGTTGAGTATTGTGTACATTTTCAGGAGTTACTTCCTTATTTTTGAAGGTAAATATAAAGGGTCTGCGGAGCCTGTAAAACCCCATATATCTATGACTGTTTCTATCGTTGCACTTGCCATCCCCGCAGCTTTTATCGGGATGATGATGAATGAAAGTTTCAGAAGTTTTGCATACCTGATACGGCAGAAATTTTACTCACCATATGCGGCCCACCTTGATTTGGTTATTTTTATAGCCTCAATCGCAGTTTTGTGGATTGTTTTCAAAATTTACTACAATCTGGATATAAGGATTCCGGATTCTGTCTTTTTGAACAGAGTAATAAAAGTTCTGCAGAACAAATTTTATTTTGACAAAGTTTATAATTTCTTGCACAAATATATTTTTGTGAATCTCTGCAAGATGATTAAGTTCTTTGAAAAATGCTTGGCTGAAGGACTTAACGGGATGATTGTATCAGTTTCAAAATCGCTCTCCAGGGTTGTTGCGTATACCCAAAGCGGGAATATATCCGACTACATTTTACAAGCGTCGGGAGTGATTTTTTTCTTTGTAACCATGGTAGTTGTACTGTACTTTAAGGCCGGAGGTTAAAGTGGAGAGTTATTTATCACTTATTATACTTGTATTTTTACCTCTTGTTGCAGGATTGTTCATTGTCCTGCCTATTTTTCCAAACCATGTGGTAAAAATCAGGCGCTTTGCAAAAGGACTTGCAGGTCTCCATCTTATATACTCCTGTATTTTCCTTGCCAATTTTGACTTTTCGCAAAACTACAATTTTACCCAAACCTTGCCTTTTGAGCTTATGCCGCAGTTCGGTATTACTTTGAGCTTTACTGTTGACGCGCTTTCCTGCCTGATGTGCGTACTTACTTCTTTTATCTTTTTCGTGGCGCTTGTTGCATCTAAAACAATAATACAGTCCAGGCAAAAGGTTTTTTACTCCCTTATGCTGCTTTTGGAGACTGCAATTTTAGGTATATTTTGTGCAAAAGACTTACTGATGTTTTTCCTCTTCTGGCAGGCTGCCCTGATACCCGCATATTTCCTGATTTCTTTGTGGGGAGGGGTAAAAGCCAAAAAGGCGGCAATGAAATTTTTGCTCTATGTATTTGGCGGAAGCATTTTTATGTTTGCTGCAATTGCGTTCCTGTATGCTTATTATTACAATTACTTAAATGCAGCTCTTGATATACCTACACTCCTTGCAGGAGCTTCTTCTTTGCCGGATGTAGTACAGTTTATATGTTTTCTTGCATTTTTATTGGCCTTCGCGGTCCAGCTGCCGATTTTTCCCTTGCACAATTGGCTTGCGGATGCCCATACCGAGGCTCCGGCACCCGTGAGCATGGTTTTAGCCGGTGTTTTAACCAAGACTGCCGCGTACGGCCTAATTAAGTTTAATGTAATTGCTTTTGGAAGTATTATGGGGATATTTGCACCCTGGCTTATTTTACTGGGCGTGATAGGCATTATATGGTCATCCTGTTGTGCTTTTGTGCAGCCGGATATGAAGCGTATGATTTCATTGTCGAGCATTGCGCATATGGGAATTATACTTATAGGCATCTGCTCTATGACGAAACTCGGGCTTGTAGGTTCAATATTTCATATTGCAGCACATGGCCTTATTATAACGGGACTTTTCTTTGGCGCAGAAATGATTTATCAACGCTACAAGACTTATAAAACAGAGCTTTTGGGCGGCGTTGCTCTTTGTATGCCTTACCTTGCCATAACTATGTTAGTGTTGTGTCTGGCATGTTCAGGCGTACCTCTGACTGCGGGCTTTATTGGCGAATTTATGTCAATATCGGGAGCGTTTGCAACAGAACTTTATTCTGAAAGCTTTATCCGTTTTTGTGCCATTGCAGCCTGTTTATGCCCTGTTTTGACTGCAGCATATATTCTAAAGATGTACCATAAAGTGTTTTTCTACATTTCATACAATTTAGAGTACAAGGTTTCGGGACTGTCCCGTCATCAGGCGAGTGTGATGTTCGTTCTTGCCGCGGCGGTTGTAATTTTGGGCGTTTATCCCGAGGCAATAACGGATGTGGTCGAAGGCTTTTCTTTTAATGCATTAATGCAGTATTTAATGTAGGAGTTGTTGAGATGAATATAGAACTTTCAAAAATAGCACTGAATATGACAAGCGAAGCACTCCTTGTTATAGGCATTTTGCTTAATATTTTCTGTATACTTTTTTACGGTGAGAATATTAAGCCCAGAACTTCAAACCTTATCAGTGTAATTTTAATATCAGCGGCTTTGCTCAGTGCACTCCTTACTCCGTCAATTGCAAATTCTCTCATATATATATGTGCTTTTGTATGTATGGTATTTGCAATTAAATTTACCAAAAGACTTACACATAAAGTATATTACTTTAACGCCCTTTTGTTTGCCCTGACTTTAGGGAGTACTTTTCTGGCGGCAAGCTCTGACTTTTTGACAATGTTTATTTCCCTTGAAGTTACATCCGTGGCAGCCTGTTTTCTCGCCGCACTTTTTATGAGTAAAAATGCGGTTCGTTCAAGCGTGAAATACTTTATTCAAAGCGTTGTTGCATCTTGTTTTTTGCTTCTTGCAATTTCATACCTGTACGGCATATTCGGCTCTATAAACTTTAATTATATTGCCCAAAATGCACCGTATATATCAGATATCGGCTTATTGCCCATTGCAGGCGCTATTTTATTTTGCGCATTATCATTTAAGGTTTTGGCTGTTCCGTTTTGTTCGTGGGCTGCCGAAACTTTTGAAAATACGGACTATGGAACAGGTTTGGCTATTGCAACAATTCCCCAGATTGCAGGCATAGTATTGTTTGCGCGCCTTGCTTTTGTCTTGTGTCCGCCGGGTTCTGTACTGCAGCTTGCCCTGATAATTATGGCAATTTTCACACTGATTTTTGCAAGCCTTTTGGCACTGAGGCAAACAAAAATAAAACGTTTTCTTGCCTATTCTTCGATAGCTCACTCGGGATATTTGATTTTTGCGGCAGCTATAGTCGGCCCGTTGTCACTTGCGTCGGTAAAGTTTTATTTAATATCTTATCTAATTGCAACCATAGGCGTTTGGGCAGGTTTCGGTATATTTTATCTTAATTGCATCGGCAAAGAGACAGGCGATAAGCTTGAAGATTTGCGCTCGATTGCCTATCAAAATCCATATTACGCAACAATGATGACTCTGTGTCTGCTTTCACTTGCAGGCATGCCTCCGATGCTAGGCTTTTTCAGCAGATTTTATTTATTTACCCAAGTCCTTTCGGCAGGCGTTTGGGTAACAATACCTCTCCTTGTATTGCTTTTTGCTTCAATAGTTGCAGTATTTTACTATATGAGAATAATAACCTTTTTCTTTAAGAGGGGGGCAGGCATAAAATTGTCCAAAAAAACTACTACCGCAAGAGTGATTCTCACGGTAGCAAGTTTGTTATTAATTATTCTAATATTCCTTTCAGAGCCGCTTATCGGGCTTTGTCTATTTACATAGTTGACTTAAGCGTTAAGTTTAAATCTTTTACAGGTCTTCCAGAACTGTACCCTTGTTGGGATTCGGGTCAAGAGTATAAAATCTGTTTTCAAACTTTACATCATAACGTGCGAAGTTATCGTCTTCGGCGAGAGGATCCCAGTATCTTTTAGCCTGATCATACCATTTTGACCATTTATTTTTATATACTTTGTCTTGATAGTATACATTGTAGATTTCATCGTCGCCTGTTGCACGCATATTCGCTCTGTCCAATATTCTGAGTGCGTCTTCACTATAGCCCTGCATCATCAGCCTGTTTATATCAACCATCTTGTCTTCTTGTATGTATGCAAAAGCGCTTGAGCAAACCGATAGAAGACATAAAGCCAATAGTATTTTTTTCATAAAGATAATTCCTTATACTAACTTCAATAACATTATTATATATTATGTTGCAATTTCCACCAACTGTTTGATGTAATTTAACGGTTCAAATCTTGAAAGACTACTCTTTCAAATTCGTCAAGCAAATCCTTTTGTGAAACTTTCTTAACAAACTCACCCTTCTTAAAGATGTAACCTTCGTTAATTCCGCCTGCTATTCCGTAATCGGCATGCTTTGCTTCGTTTGGCCCGTTAACCGCGCAGCCCATAGTAGCTATAGTTATGGGGGCATCAAGTCCCGTGAACCTTTTTTCCACTTCTTTGGCAAGGTTGATTAAATCTATTTGACATCTGCCGCAGGTGGGACAAGATACAAAATTTACGCCTTTTTCGCGCAACTTCAAAGCTTTTAATATTTCCAGAGCGACTTTAACTTCTTCTACAGGGTCTTCTGTCAGAGATACCCTTATAGTGTTTCCTATGCCTTCAGAAAGCAGTGTGCCGATGCCTATGGCAGATTTAATCATACCCCCCCTGAGTGTTCCCGCTTCGGTTATACCAAGGTGGAGCGGATATGGTATTTGTGTTGATATAAGCCTGTAGGCCCCTATGGTCGAAGGAACGTCGCTGGACTTAAGCGAAACTTTTATTAAATCAAAATCACACTCTTCAAGCATTTTTATATGGCCGAGAGCGCTT
>Ga0153944_1000015_pt1 | contig 94298 bp, 94 predicted proteins | sample TSNJ028MetaG_FD_104703 | JGI IMG/M metagenome (GOLD analysis project Ga0153944, IMG submission 104703) | Attine ant fungus gardens microbial communities from New Jersey, USA - TSNJ028 MetaG | ecosystem: Host-associated > Fungi > Mycelium > Unclassified | place: USA: New Jersey, Wharton State... | reverse complement strand
CGGTGCTTCCATGCGAACCCGGGCAACACACCTGACAAACTTCCGCTAACTCCGGCCACGACGCTCAGGAATGCCTTCGCGCCGGGTCTGCATAAGCGGTGATTTCGTCAGGTGCTAAAACCGCCTCTGATCGTTCGCATGGAAGCACCGTCCCCCATTCAGCCCCAATTCTCGACAAATTAAACTGATGGTAGTTGAAATACTTAATACATGCACTAAGATAAACCTTTTTGAATATTAACAGTTTAACATTTAGCAAGTATAAGTAAGTCTTCATCATTTTAGAAGCGTTCTGGAGGATCAGACCAGCGGTAAAGGGAAGCGAAATATCTCTAAGTGAACAGTTAGCCCGCCAGAGCGTTACCTGCGTTCACGTGAGACATTTTGCTTCCCTTTACCGCGTCCGATCAACCAAATTATTCATCAACACTATAGTTAGGTGCTTCTTTGGTAATTGCAATATCATGCGGATGACTTTCCTTCAGAGATGCTGCTGTGATTTTTACAAAGCGGCCATTTTCCTTTAATTCTTCAATACTTTCGGTGCCGCAGTATCCCATTCCTGAACGGATACCTCCCATCAGCTGGAATACAGCGTCTTCTACCGTTCCTTTGTAAGCTACCCGGCCTTCTACACCTTCCGGTACCAGTTTTTTTGCATCCGATTGAAAATACCGGTCTTTACTGCCGTTCTCCATCGCTGCTATGGAGCCCATTCCGCGGTATACTTTATATTTTCTGCCCTGAAACAGTTCAAAGGTTCCCGGGCTTTCATCACAACCGGCAAAAATACTTCCCATCATGCATACATTAGCACCTGCTGCAATAGCCTTGGTCATATCACCCGAATACTTAATACCACCGTCAGCAATGACCGGTATGCCATATTCTTTTGCCGCCGCATAGGCTTCCATGATCGCTGTGACCTGAGGTACACCGATTCCGGCTACGACTCTGGTCGTACAGATAGAACCCGGTCCGATTCCGACCTTCACCGCATCTGCACCGGCTTCGATCAATGCCTTTGCCCCTTCAGCGGTAGCCACATTGCCGGCGATCACCGGCAGATCCGGGAACTTTTCCTTTATCATCTGCACCGTCTTTAACACATTCTCAGAATGTCCATGTGCCGAATCCATCACGACCACGTCAACATGAGTACCGACTAACGCTTCTATCCGTTCCAGACAATTAGCGGTAATTCCTACCGCCGCGCCGCAGAGAAGGCGGCCCTGAACATCCTTTGCCGAGAGCGGATACTTGATCTGTTTCTCAATATCTTTAATGGTTATAAGACCTTTCAGGTTAAAATCTTTATCAACAATGGGTAATTTCTCTTTTCTTGCTTTACCGAGGATTTTTTTCGCTTCGTCAAGCGTTATTCCTTCCGGGGCGGTGATTAAACCTTCAGAAGTCATCGATTCTTTAATTTTCTTTGAAAAGTCTTCTTCAAACTTCAGATCACGGTTCGTAATGATTCCGACTAATTTTTTGCCTTCTGTGATTGGAACACCGGATATACGGTATTTTGCCATTAGCTCGTTGGCGTCTTGCAATGTGTGTTCCGGAGATAAGAAAAACGGATCAGTAATAACTCCATTTTCAGAACGTTTTACCTTGTCAACTTCTTCCGTCTGCATTTCAATAGACATGTTCTTGTGAATGATCCCAATACCGCCCTGACGCGCCATCGCAATTGCCATACGATGTTCGGTGACCGTATCCATTCCGGCACTCATCATTGGAATGTTCAGCTTAACCGTCTTAGTCAGGTTGGTTGACAGATCTACCTGATTGGGGATGATCTGCGAATGCCCCGGCACCAACAACACATCATCAAATGTAATCCCTTCTCCGATAATTTTACCCATTAATTTTATCCTCACTTTCTTCTGTGTCATTCATCAAATTGTTTTAAAAGCTATAGTACAAAAAATCCCACTGCTTGTCAACCCTTATAAAATAGATTTTCGCGGTGCCAGCATCCGTATTCCTTCCAGAATAGTCTGATTCGGCTCGAAAATCACTTTAATCTTCTGTCCGTTCTCAATAACGACCATTTCATACTTTTTATTCTGCGTCGGCCCGGAACTGAAATCATATGTTTTGGACACCTGAAAATTTCGGATATCCGGGGTACCTGCCGGGGCCAGTATTTCCATATCACTGATATTCATTGTGAATTTTTTCTTACGTTTCTGCTTGTTCATGATGACGTCCACATCCAGATCACCATTTACATATAAATACTCATATTCTACATTTAATCGCGGTAACAGGAAAAAATCCAACACCACCGCTATTGCCAGCAGGACGAACAAGATCGGGATCAGAAATGCTCCCACCACCGATACCACTGTCAAACCGATCAATCCCGCCTTCGCCGCTGTAGCAGCTGTTGTAGATTGCCGCTTTACAAGCTGTTCTGTATAAAAATCACCCATGTCGTTCCTCCATTTTTCGTATTTTCCATAATGCTAATATATTGTAGCACACACTGATAAGCTTTCTCAACCGTCGAAATATAAAATATCTATAATCTTTTCACCGGAAATATAGTAAAAAAGACAGGAATCATTAATTTTGATTCCTGTCTGTATATCAAAAGCTATTACATCATGCCCATTCCCGGATTTCCTGCCGGCATTGCCGGTGCGTCTTCCTTGATATTTGCCACAACCGACTCCGTGGTCAGCAGTGTGGAGGCAACACTGGTAGCGTTCTGCAGTGCACTTCTGCAAACCTTAGCCGGATCCAGAATACCTGCTTCTACCATGTCAACATATTGTTCGGTATAGGCATCAAATCCTTTGCCCGGTTCCATTTCCTTCACCTTGCTGATTACTACGGAACCGTCTATTCCGGCATTCGCTACGATATTGTAAAGAGGTGATTCCAGCGCCTTTAGAATTATCTTTGCACCGGTCTTTTCATCACCGTCCAGTTGTTCTATTAATGCTTCTATTTCTTTCGCTGCGTGAATGTAAGCGGAACCGCCGCCGGCGATAATTCCTTCTTCTACTGCTGCTCTGGTCGCTGCAAGAGCGTCTTCCATTCGCAGTTTTGCTTCTTTCATTTCCGTTTCAGTTGCTGCACCGACACGGATAACTGCAACACCACCGGCCAGCTTGGCCAATCTCTCCTGCAGTTTCTCACGGTCGAAATCAGATGTGGTTTCTTCGATCTGCTTTTTAATCTGAGATACCCGTGATTTAATCGCTTCCTTGTCACCAAGTCCATCTACGATCACAGTATTCTCTTTCTGAACCTTCACCGACTTTGCGCGGCCTAATTGTTCCATTGTAGTTTCTTTCAGATCCAGCCCCAGTTCTTCAGAAATCACCTGGCCGCCGGTCAAGACTGCAATATCTTCAAGCATGGCCTTTCTTCTGTCACCATAACCAGGAGCCTTCACTGCCACTACGTTGAATGTTCCGCGCAGTTTATTGACGATCAGAGTCGTCAGCGCTTCTCCTTCAATATCTTCAGCGATAATGAGAAGTTTTGCTCCTGACTGAACGATCTGTTCTAATAATGGAAGCAGTTCCTGGATATTAGAAATCTTCTTATCGGTAATCAGAATATACGGATCTTCCAGATTTGCTTCCATTTTATCCATATCTGTAGCCATATATGCGGAAACATAACCGCGGTCAAACTGCATGCCCTCTACCAGATCCAATTCGGTCTGCATGGTCTTTGATTCTTCAATGGTAATAACACCATCATTAGATACCTTTTCCATTGCGTCAGATACCATCACGCCAACTTCTTCATTGCCGGAAGAAACAGCTGCAACCCTGGCAATCTGCTCTTTATCTTTTACTTTACTGCTCATCCTGGCGATCTCATCAACGGTTATATCAGTAGCTTTCTTCATTCCTTTCCGAAGTACGATCGGATTCGCACCAGCAGCCAGATTCTTAATTCCTTCATAAACCATCGCCTGCGCTAAAACAGTTGCTGTCGTCGTTCCGTCACCGGCAACATCATTTGTCTTGGAAGCCACTTCACGGATCAACTGCGCACCCATGTTTTCAAATGCATCTTCCAGTTCAATTTCCTTTGCTATGGTTACACCGTCATTCGTAATAAGCGGTGCACCGAAAGATTTGTCCAGAACCACATTTCTTCCTTTCGGTCCCAGGGTTACTTTAACTGTGTCTGATAATTGATTTACGCCAGATTCCAATGCTGCTCTGGCTTCTGCTCCGAATTTAATTTCTTTTGCCATCGTTTCTCTACCTCCTATTTAATTACCGCTAAAATATCGCTTTGTTTCACAATGATGTATTCCTGGTCTTCTACTTCCACTTCGGTACCCGCATATTTTGAATAGATAACCTGATCTCCTTCTGCTACATGCATGGTAACTTCCTTTCCATCAACCATTCCGCCAGGTCCTGCAGCAACTACTTCCGCCTGCTGAGGTTTCTCTTTTGTCTGTCCCGGCAGTACAATACCGGACTTAGTCGTCTCTTCTGCTATCAATTGCTTTAATATAACACGATCTCCTAATGGTACTAATTTCATTATGTTTCCTCCTTTTATTCAATATTGTTAGCACTCGTGATTGTGGAGTGCCAAACACCATAGATATAAAATAACACTATCCATTTTATTTGTCAACACTGTTTATAATTACTTTATATTTATTTCATAAAAACCGGCTTCGATACGAAAATGCAGCATATTCCCGTGCTCGTTGACACAGCGGCCCCTAATTATACCTTTGCAAGCTACCGGCTCCATCTGATCGACGATCCGGCACTCATATACCGCGTCCCGCAGGATATTCTGCAGTGAAGCACTCTCCAGCACTAAATAGATGTCTTCGGTGTTCTTTTCATACTTGAGAATCCGGCAGCGATACACCGTTTCATCAAACTGACCCTGCTCAAACAGCATATCCTGCATCTGTAAAGTAGCTATATTCCCTTCGTACATTTGGTCTCCTTTCCGCACATTTACTCCTCAGCATACAAATGAGGCATCAGTTTACCTCTGATACCCCACTCCTGATGGTCGCTTTACCGCATCTTTTCCTTTTTAATGTTTTCCAACTCTTTGAACACAAAATCATTCACCACTTTGATGTAAGTTCCTTTCATCCCTGATGATCTTGATTCTATGACACCCGCACTCTCAAATTTACGCAGGGCATTAACAATGACAGAACGGGTAATTCCAACCCGGTCTGCAATCTTACTGGCCACGAGAATTCCTTCATTCCCTTCCAGTTCATCAAACACATGGATGATCGCTTCCAATTCCGAAAATGACAGGGTGCTGACCGCCGACTGGACAATTTGTTCCTTACGGGTTTCTTCAGCGCTTTCTTCACTTACCGAACGAAGCATTTCCAGTCCGACCACAGCCGTGCCGTATTCACTCAGAATAATATCATCAATTTCATACAATTCCTTTTGTTTATATACAAACAACGTTCCCAGACGCTCGCCGGCAATATCGATCGGCGTGATAATCGCCTGATAGCCTCTGACCGACTCAGTATTAAATCCCAGGGTCTGAAGATTTACATTTTCTTTGGTCGACAAAATGTTTAGCAAACGCTCGTTCAGCATTTCATCAATGTGAGCTCCCATTTCGCCCTTTAGGAATTCCGTAATCGGTTTCAAGCCGTTTTTCTGACTGATACCAAGCACTTTGCCCTTCTTACTAATTACCAGAACATTAGAATCCAATATATCAGTCAGCACTTCACAGATATCATTAAATACCACTTTACTTGAATTATTGTTATGAAGCAGCTTGTTTATCTTTCGTGTTTTATCCAGTAACTGCACACTCATACTTTGTCCTCCAGATTTTATTATATGGGATCAATTAATATATATATATCAATTCTTTAAAAAAACTTAAATTTTTCGCTACATTAACACTTTATCATACTATTCAGATTTTTTCAATCAATTCTATCAATTATTTCAAATTTAAGCGTCATTTCTTTTATTGTCCACGCTATAACCACATTGTTCATTCTGACAAACGAGTTTATTGCCCTTCTCGACCATATAATGCTGACATTTCGGGCACTTTACATCTGACGGCTTCTGCCATGACATAAAATCGCATTCCGGATTATCCTCACAGCCATAGTACCGTCTTCCCTTTTTGGTTCTTTTCAGGATAACCTCTTTTCCGCATTTCGGACAAGCTACCCCAGCCTTTTCCAAGTACGGTTTGGTATTGCGGCAATCCGGGAAGCCCGGGCAAGCTAAAAATTTGCCGTGAGGGCCATATTTAACCACCATGTTACGTCCGCACTGTTCACAGATAATATCGGTTACTTCATCTTCAATCGTAACACTTTCGAGTTCTTTTTCCGCCGTCTTTACCGCTTCATCCAGGTCAGGATAGAAATTACTGATAATAGTCTTCCATTCGACTTTCCCATCAGCGACCATATCCAGCAGACCTTCCATATTAGCTGTAAAGTTTACATCGACGATACTCTTAAATGATTGATTCATCATGCTGTTGACTACATCACCAATTTCAGTCAGATACAAATTCTTATTTTCCTTCACCACATAATGCCGGGCAATAATCGTGGAAATGGTCGGAGCATACGTACTGGGGCGTCCAATTCCCAGTTCTTCCAGTGTCCGTACCAGCGAAGCCTCAGTATAATGAGCCGGATGTTGGGTGAAGTGCTGTTTATAATCAAAGGTGTCTTTAGATAGTTTTGAATTCTTATCAATATTTTTAAGCAGTACATTGCTCTCTTCCTTTTCCTCATCTGACTCTATATAAACCAGGCGGAAACCTTCGAAAGATACCTTCGATGCTGCTACGGAAAAATAGTATTCGCCGGCAGCGATCTTAATATAAATAGTATTATATTTAGCCGGCTGCATCCGACTGGCTGCAAATCGTTTCCAGATTAATTGATACAGTCGGAATTGATCCCGTGATAAAGATTCTTTCAGTGATGCCGGTGTCCTTTCGATATCACTGGGCCGGATTGCTTCATGGGCATCCTGAATCTTTTTATCGTTTTCTTTCTTTTTTTCTCCCGCTGCCAGATACTCTTCACCATATACCTTGCCGATATACTTTTTGGCCGTCTCTTGCGCTTCTTCGGAAACACGGGTTGAATCGGTACGGAGATAAGTAATCAGGCCGACAGTTCCATTTCCCTTGATGTCAATTCCCTCGTACAGCTGCTGAGCGATACGCATGGTTTTCTGCGTTGCAAAATTCAATACTTTGGACGCTTCCTGCTGGAGTGTACTGGTAGTAAACGGCAGCGGTGCCTTTTTCGTCCGCTCGCCGGTTTTCACATCACTGACATGATAATCCGCATCTTCAACCGCCGCCAGAATCTTTTTTAAATCTTCTTCGTTCTTGATGGTCATCTTTTTATCGGCTGTTCCATAGAACTTAGCGATCAGCGGTTTCTTTTCTCCGGCTACTTTAAATGAACCTTCCAGCGTCCAGTACTCTTCCGGGATAAACACGTTGATCTCCTCTTCACGGTCGGCGATGATCCTCAGTGCAACCGACTGGACCCGGCCGGCGCTTAAACCTCTTTTCACTTTTGCCCAAAGAACCGGGCTGATCCGATAACCGACGATCCGATCCAACGCCCGGCGGGCCTGCTGGGCGTCAACCAGATTCATGTCGATCTCACGGGCATTTTTAATTGATTCTTTCACTGCACTCTTGGTAATTTCATTAAATGTGATCCGATATACTTTTTTATCATTCTCAGCCAATTTCAGAGCATTCGTCAAATGCCATGAAATAGCTTCTCCCTCACGATCAGGGTCAGTTGCCAGATAAATCTTATCGGCCTTTTTCACCTCTTTTCGCAGTTCGGCCAGAATATCGCCTTTCCCCCGGATGGTTATATATTTAGGCTCAAAACCATTCTCCACATCAATCCCCAGCTGGCTCTTCGGCAGATCGCGGACATGACCCTGCGACGCCTTTACCACATAATTACTGCCCAAGAATTTTTTAATCGTTTTTACTTTCGTAGGAGATTCCACAATCACCAAATTACGTGCCATATTCTATCCTCCGTTATGAATTACTTTGTCTTAACATAATAGTTCTTCGATACTTCTTCAATATATCCCCCCAGCTCTAATGTGACTAAGGTATTCATTAGTGCTGTTATTGATAGTTTGGTTTCCGCCAAAATCATATTCAAACTTTTAGGAAACAAATCGAGACAACTATACACTAAATTTTCTGCACTTTCAAGTTTTATTTCATTTTTTGTTGGAATTTTCACATTTCGTTCATAAATTATTTTGACATCTTGCATAAAATCTTCGACCGAGATAAAAATCCCCGCACCCTGCTTAATGAGGGCGTTACAGCCGCTGCTAAGAGCACTGTTCACCGGACCCGGCAAAGCATATACCTCTTTTCCCTGCTCCATCGCCATATCCGCTGTTATCAGCGAACCGCTCCGGGTTTTAGCTTCAATTATAATGACTGCATCGGCGAGTCCGCTGATGATCCGATTGCGGGCCGGAAAATTATACGCCATAGGCGGGACCCCTGGCGGCTGTTCGGTAATGATTCCACCGCGTTTTTGAAGGTCCATGTATAATCCGATATGTTCAGCCGGATAACATATATCTGCACCGCTTCCCAATACCGCATAAGAAATTCCACCGGCTTCCAGAGCGCCCCTCCCGGCCGCACCGTCAATTCCTCTCGCCAGGCCGCTGATGATGCTGACTCCATTGGCTGCCAACTGACCGGCAATCTCCCTGGCCATCGTTTCACCATAATGAGAACACCTTCTGGCACCGACGATGCCGGCAGTAAAACACTCTGCCGCAGGCAGTTGTCCTTTTATATACAGTGCATAGGGCGGAGCGGATATAACCTTAAGCTTCTCCGGGTAAACCTGATCATGAAATAATACCAGCGCAATACCCTTTTCACATAAAGATTCATATTCCTTCTCCAGGCACCATGTTTTTTTACTCTCACTGATATATTTTAAATCATTAACGTCTAAAAAATACAATGTTTTTAACTCTGTTTCTTCTATATAATATAATTCTTTCGCAGATTTATACATTTTTCTCAGCTGCATTTTTTTATGATCGGATACCTCTCTGATCGCTGCCAGCCAATATTCATATTGCATCTCACCGCCTCCAGTACTTCTTGTCAATCATCCGGTAGCCGATCGCTTCCCGCAGATGAATTGCACCAATATCTTTGCTCCCGGCAAGATCGGCAATCGTTCTGGCCACCTTTATTATCTTATAGTAACTTCTGGCTGTCAGCGACAGTTTGGTGAAAGCCAGTTCCATTAAATTCTGACCTTCCGGGTCTAAACAACAGTATCGCTCCAACTCATATTTACCAATTTGCTCATTAGTCATGATCTCCTTTCCGAAATACCGCTCGTTTTGGATATCTCTGGCCCGGCATACCCTTGATCGGATCACCGCTGAGCTTTCTTCAGCCTGCACGCTATTTAAAGTATCATATTCCACCTTCGGTACTTCTATACACAGATCCATGCGGTCCAGAAAAGGCTGGCTTATTTTTGCCTGATACTGTCTGATCTGCCCATCGGTGCAACTGCATTTGCTATAGTCGGGATAATTACCGCATGGACATGGATTCATCGCCGCCACCAACATGGCATTGGCCGGAAACTGATAGTTTCCTCTGCTGCGAACAATCTGGATGACCTTTTCTTCCATCGGCTGCCGTAATACCTCCAGTACCGGTTTTTGAAATTCTGCCAATTCATCTAAAAACAAAACGCCGCCGTTAGCCATACTCAATTCTCCTGGTACCGGTATCTGTCCGCCGCCGATCAGGGCTGCTTTTGTAACCGTATGATGGATACTGCGGAACGGCCGCTCCCGCAGCAGCGGGTGTTTTTTATCAACCAGCCCCAGCACACTGTATACTTTTGTGATCTCAATACTCTCTTCCTTTGTCAGAGGCGGCAAAATGGTAGGGATTCTTCTTGCTACCATAGTTTTTCCGGAGCCTGGCGGTCCGATATAAAGAATATTGTGATTCCCCGCTACTGCCACTTCGGTAGCCCGCTTCAATAAATGCTGGCCTTTCACTTCTGCATAATCGGGTTTTTTCGTTACACTTGTCATCGGCGGTAATGTTTCGCTCTTTTCTCTTTCATCGTCAATATCGCTCTTTCCGTTCAGATAGTCACATACTGCCTGTAAGTGGGCAGCACCAATAATCTGTATTCCTTCAATCAGTCCTCCTTCAACTGCATTTAAAGCCGGAATAATACATGCCTTGCATCCATGTTCTTTTGCTGCTGCAACAATCGGCAAGATTCCAGATACTTTCCTGATCCTTCCATCCAGGCTAAGCTCCCCGATGATCAATGTTCCCGTCAGCCGTTCTGCCTTGATCATATTCAGTGAAACCAAAAGAGCGACCGCCATAGGCAAATCAAAAGATGCTCCCCGTTTCTTTACCTCCACCGGAGCCAGATTAATCACCACTTTTTTGGGCGGCAGCTCCCATCCTGTATTGCGGATAGCGGTACGTACCCGTTCCCCTGCTTCTTTTACCTCCGCAGACAGATAGCCAACCATATGAAACATCGGCAGACCGCGGCTGGTATCCGCTTCCACATACACAAACTGAACCTCCAGGCCCCGCACGGCTGCAGATAAAACTGTACTAAAACTCATTAGCACACTCCTTTCTTGTCAAATGTTAATACTGAAGATGTTCGGCAGAACTGCCGAGATAGTGATTTGAAATGTCTTCAGAAATTGAAATAATCATATCTTATTGTGCCCCTGCTGTCAACTAAATTTGAGAGTTACTCAACAAATTTCCGCCATCCCTTGTACCTATTTCATATGGAAAAGCACAATCTGACCAGTTTCATCATAAACTATATCAAATACGCTAAGAGGTGCTTTCTTTGAAGTCATTTCCACATCCCCTCACTGCTGCAGAAGAAAGATACTATTTGCAAAAATACACCGAGGGTGACCTTGAGGCGAAACATATCTTAATTGAACGAAACTTGCGTCTCGTTGCTCATGTCATAAAGAAATACCAATATCTCGACGAAGACCCTGAAGATCTGATTTCCATCGGTACAATCGGACTGATTAAAGCAGTTGTTACCTTTAATCCTGAAAAGGGTACCAGACTCGCCACTTATGCCGCCCGTTGTATTGATAATGAGATTTTAATGATGCTTCGCAGCAAAAAGAAAACGTCAAAAGAAGTATCTCTTTACGAACCGATCGGTACCGACCGGGAAGGCAATGAAATCCAGCTTTTTGACATTATTGAGACCAGTGAAGATGACGCCCAGAAAAAAGTGGCACTTAAAGACGATATTCAGCTTTTATATAGCAAGCTGGAGTCCGTGCTTACAGCGCGGGAACGGCTGGTACTCAAAATGCGCTACGGGCTGCACAATGAAGAAGAATACACCCAGCGGGAGATTGCAGCTAAGCTTGGTATCTCCCGTTCTTATGTTTCGCGTATCGAAAAAAGTGCAATTGAAAAGCTGCGGACCTTTTTTGCCTAGGTCTGCAGTCCTACATTTCTTTTATTTCCTGCCGCCGCAGAATATCATATTCCGCTAATTCAATTCCCAGATTGAGATACAGCACCTGCTTTGGATGGGGTGCACTCCTCATCTCATTTCCTTCCTCGTCCCGGATCTGCCTGACCGTCACTAAGACATTATCACCATTTGGTCTCATCACTTCGATTGTCTCACCGACGGTGAATTTATTCCGCTGCTCAATCCGGTACAATCCCTCTTTCTCTTCGCCGATAATGCCCAAATAGGTATATTCCTTAACATAGGTGTTACTATCGTAAATTTGTGCTGTTTCATCTGGTTTACCAAAGAAAAAACCGGTAGTGAACTGGCGGTAGGTACAATTTGATATCTGTTCCAAATACCACGGCATGTTCTGGCGGTAAATTTCCGGATCGCGTTGGTAATCATCGAGAGCTTTACGATAGGTTCTTGCCACCGCTGCCACATAAAGCGCCGTTTTCATCCGCCCCTCGATCTTCAGGCTGTCGACGCCGGCGTCGATCAACTCCGGTATGTGCCCGATCATACAAAGATCCTTAGAGTTGAAAATGTACGTACCCCGCTCATTTTCATAAACCGGCATATATTCTCCCGGTCTGGTTTCTTCCATAATTGCATACTTCCACCGGCAGGGATGTGTACAAGCCCCGCGGTTAGCATCCCGACCGGTAAAGTAATTACTCAGCAGACAGCGGCCGGAGTAGGAAATACACATGGCACCATGGATAAAAGTCTCAATTTCCAGTTCCGGCGGAATATTCCCGCGCAGTTCTTTTAATTCTGCCAGTGAAAGTTCCCGCGCCGAAACCACTCTTGATGCCCCCTGTTTATACCAGAAATTATAGCTTCCATAATTGGTATTATTGGCCTGAGTACTGATATGACATTCAATATCCGGGCACACTTCTTTAGCGATCTCAAACACACCCGGATCAGAAATGATCAGTGCATCCGGTCCGATTTCTTTCAATTCTTCAAAGTATACCCTGATACCTGGCAAATCTTCATTATGGGCCAGAATATTAGCCGTCACATATACCTTAACACCGTACTTATGGGCAAATACAATCCCTTCACTGATCTCATCCAGTGAAAAGTTCTTCGCTTTTGCCCGCAGACCAAACGCTTCACCACCTATGTATACCGCATCTGCTCCATATATCACGGCGATCTTTAATACTTCCAGGCTGCTGGCCGGAATCAATAATTCTGGGTGTCTTTCCATTTTCTTATCCTCTTCATATTTTCCTGCTGAGCGCTAATCCGTCTCCCAGAGGGAGGATCGACGTCAACAGATCCTTACTATGCTTTAGCTCATATAAATATTCCCGCATCCGGCTGTGAATAGTACGGTTTCGCCGGTCAACCGAAAACCGTGATTCAATCACATCACCATTCTGCAGTACATTATCAGAGACAAGAATCCCTTCCGGTGCGAGCAGCCGCAATACTTCCGGCAGGTAATAAATATACTGTGCCTTGGCTGCATCCATAAATATAAAATCAAAGCTATCATCCAGCTGCTGCAGAATTTCCAGTGCATCCCCTTCCAACAGGGTGATCCGGGATTCCTGCCCGGCCCGGCGGAAATTCGCCCGGGCAACAGGAATGCGTTTATCATAATTTTCTATTGTCACGATATTGGCTTCCGGCGATGTATACTCACTCATCAAAATCGCCGAAAAACCCACGGCGGCTCCTATTTCAAGGATCCGCATGGGTTTTTGCATAGCCAGAATCACTTTTAAAAAGCTCTGTGTCTCTTTCCGGATGATCGGAACACGATCCGTCAAAGCTTCCTGCTCTATCGTCTCAAGAATATCACTGTTTTTAGTTTCCAGCGAATTGATAAATGCAGCGACCCGCTCATCAGTTATCATGAATTAACCTCCATGATGATTGGCAGGATCATTGGCCTTCTCTTCGTCCGCTTCCAGATAAAGTCATTCATCGTATCGCGGATAACCAGTTTAATCTTATTCCAGTCAGCATGCTTGCCGCCCAGACATTTTTCCACGGCATCGGCCAGTAACTGTCTGGCCTCTTCCATAAGGCTTTCCGATTCCTTCACATAGACAAATCCCCGTGATACGATGTCCGGGCCGGACAGCAACCGGTTTCTGCCTTTCTCAAGCGTCAGTACAACGATCATGATGCCGTCTTCTGCAAGATGCTGACGGTCACGCAATACCACGTTTCCAACATCACCAACCCCCAGGCCGTCAACCAGAATGCCGCCGGTCTGAACTTTATCCACAACCTTTGCATCGCTGTCATCCAGTTCCAAAACATCACCGGACCGAAGGATGAAGGTGTTTTCCTTCGGTATTCCCAGCAGTCCTGCAATTTTAGCATTAGCCTTCAAATGCCGGTACTCACCATGCGCAGGAATTGCATATTTAGGCTTAATCAGTGAATAAATCAATTTCAATTCTTCCTGGCATGCATGTCCTGATACATGAGCATCCTGGAAGATAACATCCGCACCCTTAACAGATAATTCATTAATCACACGTGACACCGACTTTTCATTGCCCGGAATCGGATTGGAACTAAAAATAACTGTATCACCTGGCTGAATAGTTACTTTTCGGTGAATATCCGCGGCCATTCTGGATAATGCCGCCATCGATTCGCCCTGACTTCCAGTTGTGATCAGCACGGTTTTCTCCGGCGGGAAATTCTTCAGTTGGTCTATTTCAATCAGAGTATTCTCCGGTATGTCCAGATACCCCAGTTCAGAAGCCGTGGATATGATATTTACCATACTTCGTCCTTCAACCACTACTTTACGGCCATATTTATACGACGTATTAATGATCTGCTGTACCCGATCTACATTGGAAGCAAAGGTTGCCACAAGAATCCGGGAATTACGATGTTCAGAAAATATATGATCAAACGTCGTTCCCACTGTCCGTTCCGACTGAGTGAATCCTGGCCTTTCTGCATTGGTACTGTCTGACATTAGTGCCAGAACGCCTTTTTTGCCGATTTCAGCAAGCCGCTGCAAATCGATGGCATCTCCAAACACTGGTGTATAATCTACTTTAAAATCTCCGGTATGCACGACGATACCAGCCGGTGAATAAATCGCCAGTGCTGATGCATCCTGAATACTGTGATTTGTTTTGACAAATTCAATCCGGAACTTACCCAGATTGATCGACTGTCCGTGCTTAACCACCTTTCGTCTGGTGGAACGAAGCAGATTATGTTCTTTCAGTTTGTTTTCAATAATCCCCATCGTCAGCTTGGTAGCATATACCGGCAGATTTAATTCTTTTAAGACATATGCCAGAGCACCGATATGATCCTCATGTCCATGGGTGATCACAAAGCCTTTTACCTTTTCTACATTGTCTTTTAAATAAGTGATGTCCGGTATTACCAGATCAATCCCCAGCATATCATCCTCCGGGAATGCCAGACCACAGTCCACCACAATAATACTGTCCTCATATTCAAAGGCAGTAATATTCATTCCGATCTGTTCTAAACCACCAAGCGGAATGATGCGCAATTTTGAGTTATTTTGTTTCTTCAAATCATTACCTCCATATCTTTTTTTATGTAACTGTCTTCCGTCCACTATTTTTCTTCCAAACACTTTTTGCATTGTCCATAGAACTTTAACTCGTGGTCAATGATGCAAAAGCCCATTTTCTTTTCAATCTGATCTTCTAACTCTTCCAGAAGATCATCTTCAAAGGCTAATATCCTGCCGCATTTTTTGCATATCAAATGATGATGGTTGTGTTTCATTTCACCGTCAAATAAATGCCCGATCTCATAACGTACACACCCGTCATCCAGATGAATGCGATCCACCAATTGCATTTCTAGTAACAATTGCACCGTCCGATATACCGTTGCCAGTCCCACTTCGGGATAGGCTTCCCGTACCTGATCATAAATATCTTCCACTGCCATATGAGTATTGCGGTTGTTCGCCAGAACCTCCAGCACAAGCAACCTCTGCCTGGTTACTTTCATGCCTTTTTCTCTTAGCAATGTTTTGAATTTCTCCTGGCTGTCCGACATCGCACACCTCACACGCAATAAATGTATATATATAGTCTTAAGACTTTACATTTCAATTTCAATATCTTCCAATAGTTCTTCAAACACTCTGGATACTGCCAGCAGTTCAGCCTCGTCTTCGACGATTTCATAAACGCTCTCGGTATCTTCAGTGCTGCTCATATCCTTCAGTATCAGGCATTCGGCCTCGCCTTCAGCAGAATCGGTCACTAAAATATAATTAACCCCTGCCATTTTAGTCTGTTCCAGCACAAAAAATTCTGCCGTCTCCTGTGTCCCTTCCAGATCAAATATTATTTTTTCCAAAATTTAATCACCTCATAATCAGGCTTTTTTTTCATAGATGGAATTCAAATATCCCTGCAGTATAAAAACAGCCGCAATCTTATCTATATACTGTTTTCTCTCTTCGCGTCTTACATTGCTCTCAATTAATATTCTTTCCGCTTCTATGGTAGTTAAACGTTCATCCCACATAATTATTTCCAGACCGGTACGACGCTCCAGCATTTCCTTAAAATCCAAAGCTTTCTGCGCCCGTTCGCCGATATCATTGTTCATATGCTTCGGTAAGCCCAAAACGATTTTTTCCGCCCCGTACTCTTTGGCCAGACTCTCGATCCGCGCCAGGGTCTGACGTAATTTATTCTCAGCCTTCCGGTGAATGGTCTCTACCCCCTGGGCAGTAAGACCAAGTGGGTCACTGACTGCGACGCCCACCGTCTTAGAACCAAAGTCAAGTCCTAATATTCTCATGATGATTATTCCTCAAAGTGATGTTCAATATAAGATTCCAGCATCGCCTCAACAAGCTCGTCCCGTTCCACTTTCATAACCAGGCTACGCGCTCCATTATGGCTGGTAATATAGGTCGGATCTCCCGACATAATATACCCGACCATCTGGCTTACCGGGTTATATCCCTTTTCGCGCAAAGCTTTATAAACAATCTCGATAATATCTTTCGCTTGTATCTGCGGACCAGCTTCTACCTGAAAAAATTGTGTATTGCTTAAATCTTTTTTCATCTTTCACGTCCTCCATTACTAACCTATTCTAATATAATCTGCCCTAAAATTCAATGGATAATTTGTGAACGGTCCTCAATTACTACATTTATGACCTTGTTTCTGAGGTTTTCAGTCGATTCGACCGCAACTTTTACATACTCTTTAGTATGCCCAACCCAGATTTTTTTTTCTTCACTTTGTATTTTTTCTTCAATCAGAACCTCTACAGTTTTTCCAATGAGTACAGATTCATACTCCATTTGCCGCTTTTTTCCTATTTCGATTAACATATTACTGCGCCGAATCTTAGTCTTTTCATCGATCTGTCCCACCATTTCAGCAGCTTTCGTGCCTTTTCGTTTTGAATACTTGAAAACATGGGTCTCATAAAACCGAATTTCTTCAATAAATGCCCTGGATGCCTCAAATTCCTCTTCAATCTCACCCGGAAAACCGACAATCACATCAGTAGTCAGCGCCGGATTGGTAAAATACTTCCTCAGCAGGTTGCATTTTTGATGGAATTCAGCCACTGTGTACCGGCGCTTCATCCGTTCCAGAGTCTGATCACACCCGCTCTGGAGCGACAGGTGGAAGTGCGGACAAAAGGTATCCAGCCGGGCAATGGCTTTCACAAATATTTCGTCGATCACCCGCGGTTCCAGCGAACCCAGACGGATCCTTTTAATCCCCGTTACCTGATCCACCGCCTGAATCAGTGACAACAGATCTCCGCCGCAGTCGACGCCATAGGAACTCAGATGGATACCTGTCAGCACTACTTCCTGGTAACCATTTCTTGCTAATTGTTCCACCTCCCGTACAACCTCTGCCTCAGACCGGCTCCTTACCCGCCCGCGGGCAAAAGGAATGATGCAGAAGGTACAAAACTGGTTGCATCCGTCCTGGACTTTTATATAGGCTCTGGTATGCTCACCGGTCTTACTTAATGACAAATTCTCATATTCCCTGGTCCTATTAATATCAATCCAGCTTTCATGGATAATACCGGCAGCATGTTCTTGTTCATAATCCGCAAGAATCTGGATCAGGTCCTGCTTTTTATTATTCCCGACAACAATATCAATACAAGAATCGATCTGTCCATCCGGCCCTTTATTTTTCTCCGCCTGAACATAACATCCCGCTGCTACCACAATGGCGTTTTGATTCATTTTTTTGGCACGGTGCAGCATTTGCCGGGATTTGCGGTCGGCGACATTGGTTACTGTACAGGTATTGATTATATATATATCCGCGCCTTCTTTAAAAGGAACGATCTCATATCCGCTGTTCTCCAGTAATTCCTGCATCGCTTCGGTCTCGTATGCATTTACCTTGCAGCCCAGATTGTGTAACGCTACTTTTTTCATTTTACTCACTTTCTTTTATCGCCGACAGTTTAGTACATAAAAAGTGTTCATATTACGGCTTGACTTTTCCTGATTAAACTCGTAAGATAAACTTATATCAAAGTTAAGGAGGAATTTTCCAATGAATACGGTACAAATATCATTAAATTCAATTGAAAAAGTAAAAGCATTTGTGAATGAAATCACCAGATTTGACTGCGATTTTGATTTGGTATCCGGAAGATACGTGATCGATGCTAAATCTATCATGGGAATTTTCAGTTTAGACTTATCAAAGCCTATCGATTTAAACATTCATGCAGATGAAAACGCAGATCAGATCATCAATGCTTTGAGTCCTTACATAATCTAAGGACTCGATTGAATCTTAATTAATGCTGTTGACCCCTGAACCTTGCCGGTTTAGGGGTTTTTATGTTGCCGGCATAGCCACAGCTATCTGACGAGGGTAATTTCGACAGAGTCAACCGCCGCCGCAAATAGTTCATCGATCTTTTCTGCAAGATATTCTTCCGACTTGCGGATCCTTTTCACATTCGGTTTAGTCACCGGATGCTTGGCCACAAAAATGGTGCAGCAGTCTTCAAATGGCTGGATCGAAGTTTCAAATGTATTTATCTGTTGGGCTACCGTTACTATCTCCTGTTTATCAAAACCAATAAGCGGGCGATATACCGGTATTATGCAGACATCATTGGTAGCCGCCAGACTCTGCATGGTCTGACTGGCAACCTGTCCGATGCTCTCACCCGTAATCAATCCCAGGCAGCCGCTCTCGGCCGCGAAATACTCCGCAATTTTCATCATATAGCGCCGCATGATAATGGTCAGTTCATCATGGGGACACTGATCATAGATATAGAGCTGGATGTCGGTAAAATTAACAATATTCAGTTTGATCGGACCGGCGTACCTGGAAACCAGCCTGGCCAGATCAATAACCTTTTGCTTCGCCCGTTCACTGGTATACGGAGGAGCGTGAAAATAAGTCGCTTCCAGTCCTACTCCCCGTTTAGCAATCATATAACCGGCTACCGGACTGTCGATCCCGCCGGATAAAAGCAGCATCGCTTTACCATTTGTTCCCACCGGCATCCCTCCGGGACCGGGAATGATTTTGGAATAAATATAAATCTGCTCCCGTACTTCAACATGCAGCATAACATCCGGTTTGTGCACATTGACCTTTATTTCCGGAAAGGCATTCAGGATTGCTTCACCCAGATCACAATTAATCTCCATTGAAGTCTTTGGATAGCTTTTCTTCGCCCGGCGGGCTTCCACCTTAAAACTCAGCCGCTTGTCCGGATAAGCTTCATCCATATAAGCCACCACATCGGCAGCCAGCTGTTCAAAACCGGTATCTGCTGCCCGGATAACCGGGCAGATTCCTACGATACCGAATACTCTCTTCAGACATTCTATAGCTCCATCATAATCATAGTCACCCTCACAGTCGACGTATACACGCGCCTGCGATTTATATACCGTAAACTTTCCATCAGCATCCTTCAAAGCAAATTTTATCTGCTTGACCAGGGCATCCTCAAAGATATAACGGTTCCTGCCTTTGATTCCGATTTCGCCGTATTTTATCAAAAATGTTTGGAATATCATCTTTTGCCTCCTAATGACGGGTATATTTTCTTAACATCGGTATACAATTATATAATGCTTCCAGTGTATAGTCAATTTCTTCTTTAACAGTGAACTCCGACATACTGAACCGAATGGTCGCATCCAGAAACTCCTGCTGGGCGCCGATTCCTTTCAGTACACCGCTTACCTCCGGATGATTGGAAGAACACGCCGAACCGGAAGATACATAAATTCCCTGCTCTTCCAGTGCATGCAGTAATACCTCACTGCGGATGCCGGCGACGCCCATACTCACAATATGAGGAGCGCTCTTTTCATCGATGTGTCCATGGATGACCACTTTCGGCAAGGCACTGATGCCTTCGATGAAATAATTTTTTAGTTCCCGCATCCTAGCCACTTTTTTGTCCAGATCGGTATAACATTCCTGAACAGCCATGCCTAAGCCGGCGATTCCCGGTACATTCTCTGTGCCCGAGCGGATATTTTTCTGCTGCTGACCACCGAATACGATTGGTCTGATCTTCACATTTTCACTGATATAAATAACTCCGGTCCCTTTCGGGCCATGGATCTTGTGCCCGCTGATTGAAAGCAGATCAATGTCCATTTTCCTGGGATAAATATTGTATTTGCCAAATCCCTGTATAGCATCTACGTGAAAGATAATGTTCCGGTTATATGACTTTACTATTGCTGCCGCTTCATCGATTGGCTGCACGGCCCCCATTTCATTGTTGACAAACATGACCGAAACCAGAATGGTCTCCTGGCAGAGCGCTTCTTTCAATGCACTGAGTTTTACTCTGCCGTAGCGGTCGACCGGAAGATAGGTTATCTGGAAGCCCTCTTCTTCCTCCAGGTATCGCATAGTGTTCATGACCGCCGGATGTTCAATCGATGTCGTGATCAGATGGCGGCCGGCCCGGCGATTAGCCCGGGCGGTGCCGATCAATGCCAGATTATCACTTTCAGTGCCGCCTGAGGTATAAAAGATCTCCTTCTCCTGCACTTTCAGTGACTTGGCTATAATTTCCGTGGCCTTCTTTATATATTGCTCCGCTTCCACCCCTTTTCGGTGTAGCGAAGACGGGTTTCCATAATCTTCGCCCATGACCCTGCCAACAATTTCCCGAACGCTGTCGTATGCTCTGGTCGTTGCCGAATTGTCTAAATATACTTCCATTGTAATTCTCCTATATTACCCTTCCGTGACAATGTAGTACATTGTCACGTATCATTCTCATTATTAAAATATGTTTTTATTATTCCAAATGATACATTAATATTGATAAGACTGCAATCCCTGCCGTTTCTGTCCGCAAGATCCGCTTCCCCAGGGTAATCGGCCAAATCCGGTGCTTTACCGCCAGTTCGATCTCCCCTTCGGCAAATCCCCCTTCCGGACCGATAAACACTCCAACCGAACAACCTGGAGCGATCGCGCCGATTATCTGTCGGGTTTCGATCATATTCTCTGCAATTTCATATGGAATCAGCGAGACATCCAGTTCATCCGCATATGCCAGTGCCTGTTCATAAGTCAGGACAGCATGAACTTTCGGGATGATTCCCCGGCCCGACTGCTTGGCTGCGCCTTCGGCTATCACCTGCCAGCGTTCAATCCTTTTTGCTGCCTTTCTAGCATCCAGTCTGACAATGCTCCGCTCAGTTTCGACCGGGATAACTTCGTATACCCCCAGCTCTACCGCTTTCTGGATGATCCATTCCATTTTTTCGCCTTTGGCCAGGCTCTGGAACAGATACAAACGGGACTCAAGTTCCCTGTCCTCGACTACTTTTTGCTCCACCGACAGCACCGCCTCTTTTTCTTCGTAACGGTCCAGCCGGCAGTAATACCGTTTGCCGGACTGGTCACTGATAGTCACCTGTTCACCAGGCTTCATCCGCAGAACGCTGCTCATATGCCTGACATCCGATCCTTCCATATAGACTTCACCTGACCGGATCTGCCCCGGCAATACAAAAAAATGGTGCATATTACTTCTCCTGCTTACTCTTTTTAGTACAGCGTTACGTAAATATTGCTGTACTAGCTGTCACCGACACCCATTCCCCCTGATAAGTCACATCAAGTATCTTAAGGCCCGCTTCTTCCATGGCTGCCCTTACTACTGCTTCTTTTTCGGCTATAATGCCGCTGGTAATATAAATACCGCCTGGTTTCATATGCTTTATCACTACCGGCGTCAGAGGCACCAGCACCTCGGCCAGAATATTAGCCGCGACCAGATCATATTGCTCATAGCCAACCTGATCCTGAATTGCTCTGTCATCAATAATATTGCCGATCATTACGTCATACCGTTCTTTTGTAATTCCGTTCCGACCCATATTTTCATGGGTCGCACTGATGGCGCATGGGTCCAGATCGATCCCGACCGCATGCCTGGCACCGAATTTAAGACCGATCATACTTAATATCCCGCTTCCGCACCCGACATCCAGCATCTCTGTATCCGGTGTTGCATACTTACGGATCTGACGGATACAGAGCTGGGTAGTTTCGTGCATCCCGGTCCCAAATGCTGTCCCCGGATCAATATGGATAATCATTTTATCCGCATCTTCCGTCTTTACTTCCTCCCATGACGGTGTAATGAGTACATCATCCACATAAAATTGATGAAAATACTCCTTCCAGTTGTTGACCCAGTCCACATCTTCGGTCTCGGATACTTCGATGGAGCATTCACCTACATTGGCATAAGCACTCATTTCATCCAGCTCATGTCTGATATCAGCAAGTAATCCAGCCTCTTCCCCGGCCAAATAAAAATTAAGATAAGCCTCTCCAACGTCATTTGCCATATCCGGCAGGATGTCCACAAACATCTGCTCCTTCTCCTGCCGGGTCAGGGGAACATTGTCTTCAATCTCGACTCCCTCTACACCCAGATCAGCCAGCATACTGATGATGATATCTTCTGCCTCAGTCGTTGTTTTCAGTCTATATCGATTCCATTTCATGATATTCGTTCACCTCAGATCCCATTTTAACATTAAAATAAGATGCAGTAAACTATAAGTTTAACACATCCTGTTTTCCTCTGATCATTCATTTAACTCACAAAACCTAAATGCTCCAGCAAAATTTTGCATCCCATCAGGATCAGAATTATACCGCCTGCCAGCTCTGCCCGGGCCTTATATTTAACACCAAAGACACTGCCGATCTTTACTCCAATGATGGCAATAATAAAAGTAGTCCCAGCTATAAAACTAACTGCCGGAACAATTGACACCTGTAAAAAAGCAAAGGTGATGCCAACCGCCAGTGCATCAATACTGGTTGCAACCGCCAGACTGAGCATAGTCCCGGCATCCAGTGACACATTCGACCCCTCCTCACAGTCATCTGGCCGTCTTGCTTCCCGGATCATGTTGACCCCAATGATACCGAGTAAGACAAACGCGATCCAATGATCAATCGAAGTAATGAAATCCTGGAACTGCACTCCCAGAAAATAGCCGAGCAACGGCATCAAGCCCTGAAAAACACCAAAATACACTCCCACTACGCCCGCCTTACGCCAGTTAAACTTTCCTAAGGCGAGCCCCTTGCAAACAGAGACTGCGAATGCATCCATTGATAATCCCACCGCAATTAGAAAGAGTTCTAAAATTCTCATCTTCTGTACCGTCCTTTGTCAAGTCTTTACATTTTCCCCAGCAGATAATCAATAAACTGCTGAGCGGTCCGGCCGGAACGGCCGCCATGATTGAGTTCCCATTTATTAGCTGCCAGCAGCAATTCCTTTTCATCCATTTCAATATGGTTTCGCTTAGCCAGTACCAGAACGATCTCACGGAACTCTTTTGGCCCCGGTCCGATAAAGAAAATAGATACTCCGAACCGCGCCACCAGCGATAATTTCTCCTGTACCGTGTCCGACGCATGCATATCTTCACGCCTTCCTTCTTTATCACCGGACTCTTCCCGTACCAGATGCCGCCGATTAGAAGTAGCATAGATCAGCACATTATCCGGCTTCTCCTCCAATCCCCCTTCAATGATAGCCTTCAAATATTTATATTCGGTTTCAAACTCTTCAAAAGATAGATCATCCATACAAATAATAAATTTATAATTCCGCTCTTTAATCTCTGCGATCACCCGGTTCAGATCACGAAATTGATGCTTATATATCTCTATCATCCGCAGTCCCTGATCATAATACCGGTTCAGGATCGCCTTGACACAGGTCGATTTCCCTGTCCCGGCATCACCGAACAGCAGGCAGTTATTGGCCCGTTTTCCCTTTATAAAGGCTTCGGTATTGTCGATCAGCTTCTGCTTCGGTATTTCATAACCGACCAGATCATCCAGATGGACATGGGCAATATTCGTAATCGGAACAATCTTTCCTTCCGTCCCATCTGCTTTCAGCCGAAAAGCTTTATGCAGGCCAAACTTGCCAACACCATATTCCCGGTAAAATTCGGTCACGATCTCCTGAAAAATGTTTTGATCCTCAGCCTGTGCCAGTTTAACAGCCAGTTCACAAATACGGCTGCGGATCCGCCGGTCAAATAATTTCCCCGACTCTCCGGTACCCTGATAATCCAGCAGCAATTCCATGCAATCGGTCTCGAGATCGCAGCCCAGAACTTCCAGATCACTGTCAAACAATTCTTTGAAAACAGCAAAATCACGGGCCGCCGCCAGGCTGAGGGTGCCTTCTGCAGATCCTCCGATCTCGCATGCGGTGCTATAAGCATTTTCGCTGTTCACCAGCAGAAAAGTAAGATAAACATGCCATAGCTTTCCTTCAAGGCCAAATTTGGATGCCAGTTCCAGCAAACGGTTCAGGCAATCAAAAAGAAGACTTCTGAGATCTTCTTTGTTGTAATAATTGCTGCGGCTATTGGCCAGTAAAAATGTCATATCCTTTAACACGCTGTCATGTTCCATATCTCTATACAGCAGCAATTCCTGTATTCTCATAATCATATCTCCATTCCCTTATTTCTGAATGTATTATAATACATTTAAATTCCTATTGCAAAACCATTCTATTTATTATATTATTATAAGAAGAATTTTTAACTGAAAGGAGATGTACAAGCTTTATATGAATTCATATACAGTTGCATCTGCTTTTTTTGTGAGCCAAAAGGAGGTTTTATGAGACATTTAATGAATCCATTGGATTTTTCGGTTGAAGAACTGGACAAGCTGCTTGGTCTGGCGGGTGATATTAAAGCTAATCCGCAAAAGTACGCACGTGCCTGCGAGGGTAAAAAACTCGCCACCCTCTTCTATGAGCCAAGTACCCGCACCCGTTTGAGTCACGAAGCTGCAATGATGAATCTGGGCGGTGGTATCATGGGATTCTCATCCGCTGATTCCAGCTCCGCTTCAAAAGGCGAAAGTGTCGCCGATACAATTCGTACCATTTCCTGCTACGCTGATATCTGTGCCATGCGCCACCCAAAAGAAGGGGCGCCGATGGTCGCTTGTCAGTATTCCAGCATTCCTCTTATCAATGCCGGTGACGGCGGCCACCAACATCCCACCCAGACATTGACCGATCTGCTTACCATCCGTTCGCTGAAAGGGCGCCTCAAAAATATTACCATCGGACTCTGCGGTGATTTAAAATTCGGCCGTACTGTCCATTCCTTAATCCATGCCCTGGTACGCTACACGGGCATAAAGTTTATTCTGATCTCACCGGAGGAACTGAGACTGCCGGGATATATCCGGGACGATGTGCTGAAGCAGAAAAACATTCCTTATCAGGAAGTTGTCCGCTTAGAAGAAGCTTTGCCGGAACTGGATATCTTATATATGACCCGCGTCCAAAAGGAACGCTTCTTTAATGAAGATGACTATGTCCGGATGAAAGATTTCTACATTCTGGATAAAAAGAAAATGAAATTGGCCGCAGACAACATGCTGGTGCTCCACCCTCTGCCGCGTGTGAATGAGATTTCCGTAGAGGTTGATTCTGACCCGCGGGCCGCATATTTCAGGCAGGTCCAATACGGTGTATATGTTCGGATGGCCCTGATTCTCACACTGCTCAATATTCAGGTGGATTAGCAAGAAAGGAGCTTAAAATGGTAAAACATTCATTAAACGTAAGCAGGATTTCGGAAGGTTTTGTACTGGATCATATACAGGCTGGAAAGAGTATGGAAATATATAAATATCTTAATCTGGATAAACTTGACTGCTGTGTTGCAATCATCAAAAATGCCCGCAGCAATGCAATGGGCAAAAAAGATATCATCAAGATTGAGTGTCCGCTTGATGTCATTGATCTGGATATCCTCGGATTCATTGATCATAATATTAGCATTAATATTATTCAGGATGAGCAGATTGTCGAAAAAAAGCGGCTGCGGCTGCCAAATCAGATCACCAATGTGATCAAGTGCAAGAATCCTCGCTGTATCACTTCAATCGAGCAGGAATTAAGTCATGTTTTTGTGCTGACCAATCAGGAAAAAGAAGAATACCGCTGCAAATACTGTGAAGAAAAATATGAAGGGAAATAATAACTACCGGGACCTCGCTGCACACAGTGACTGTTCCTGGCAGGTTATACTAGTGTACTGCCAGTTCATCTTTAGTAAAACGGCAGGCTGTCAACAATGTTGATAATTTTTTGTTTTGTAACCGCTTTTTGAAATGATATTGAATATTTTAGATCGTCCTGTGTGAAGTAGACCAGTGAAAAGCGGCTGCTGTCTCCTTTTGCAGTAACCGTTACTTCTTCACATTCGATGCTCTCTTCATTATCATAAAAAGTGTAATCGCCGCTGATATTTCCTAATCCCTGGCCAGTTCGGTAGACGACTTGATCTTCACTGCCGTAAAAGTAGATTTCTACAATATTTTCATCAACGATCAGTATTTTCCCTGGTATATATTCCTGAGTCAGATACTCTGGAATGATTATTTTAAACTCCACCTGTTTTTGTGCTTCTTCAACGGTGGTAAACTGGGCCGGATGATTGGTAAGTTCGGCCTGTACATCTAATTTGTCTACGGCTGTCACTTCCGGCTCCACTTCTGATTCTATTTCCTGGTCCGGTTGACCAATATAACCGACTCCCGCCAGCATCAATATCATCATTAGCAGATAGAGCCAATTTTTCCGCATGTTATCGTCCTCTCTTTGCTTTCTACTTTTCAGTATGCACAGAGAGAAACAAAAAAATAGAAGAAAGCTTCTGCTGCTTTCTTCCAATTTATTCCATTATTATATTGCCGAAGGCTTTTTATGCTCTTTCGCCGTAATCTCATCCACTACCACTTTATACACTGCCATACTCTGCAGCATTTTCTCCGGATATGTAAAATCGGTCCGTTTGGAGTACTGCGACATTAAAATGTTAAGCCCTTCCGCTTTTTCCCCGTCGGCAAAAAAAACCGGTTTCCCATAAGCGATAACGCTTTGATAAAAGGTGCTGTAGCTGCATGCATTTTCCCCACTGACTAGTTCACAGTTAGTATCGAATTCCAGACACACGGTATTACTCTGCTTTAGCAGTTCAACCTTCTTACCCGCATTATTACCATGAAAATAGAATTCAAAAATACCATTATTATAGTGATAGCCAAAAGACATCGGCACCACATAAGGCCGGTCTCCATCCAGCATACCGATCCGGCAGACATCACATTGATCCAAAATCTCCTGTATTTTTGAAGTATCATTTATTTCCAATTCTTTTCTTCTCATATTTTCTCCTGATAATTAGGTTTCTATCGTTTCCAGTTCGATATAAGGATTCTTGTACCGCCCCCGGTTTTCCGACAGCTTTTTGTATCGTATGGCCTGCGTCGGGCACCGGTGCAGACATGCCAGACACTGTACACATCGCTTTTGTTTCCAGACCGGTCCCGACTCGGTCACTTCAATTGCCTGACAGGGACAGATCCTTTCGCATAGACCACATTTAATACAATTGTTATTGACTTTAAATTTTTTTGTTTTGCGGCCATAAACATACAGCGGATATACCAGATCGCTCTTACGCTTTGAAAACATTCCTTTAACGGTATTCTGGTCTCCATAGGCACAATTATGAATTGCTTTGCAGATGATATTGATCTGATCTTCTGATTCATCCAGAAAGTGTCTGATCTTCATATCATTTGGTATCTTAAACATCGGAATATAGGTTTTCACCATTCTTACACCGTAGCGGGCAGATAGTGTGCAGCCCTTTTTCTGCAGCGCTTTATTCAGGCTTTCACTGGCCTCTCCGGTCTTAGAACCGCAGGTCAGCACATGGTAAAAATAGTTGCCCTTGATATTGCCGAGTTCCAGCCGTTCAATAAAATATGAGATAATGGTCGGCAGCCCGTAAAAATATGTTGGTGTAATAAAACCTACCTTTTCATATTCACCTAAAGTATAAACATAAGATTTCTCCGCAATCGCTTCCGGGATCGAAATTACACGTTCCCGCTCATTTCTCGCGATCTTGTCGGCAACATATTTACTGTTTCCGGTTGCTGAAAAATAGAAAATCATGTCTATACCTCCGTTTCCATGTATGTATTTAAGCAAGACGATAAGCCGGGTTATGTCGTCGGACGATCATCTATCTAGACCTATTGTCACCAATAGGTTCAAGCAACCTACCTAAAGCGCGGCGGGCCGCCGCATTGCTCTCATTCGGTTTTGCTTCGGATGGGGTTTACATGTGCCCTCGCTGTTACCAGAGAGGCGGTAGTCTCTTACACTGCCTTTCCACCCTTACCCGGGCAGTCTAAAGAAATATCCGCTACACTAAGCTCGGAAGGATCTCGCTAAGTGTCCGGATACGGCTCGCACTAAACTCGGAAGAACCTCGTAAAGTACTCTGCTCGGGCGGTATATTTCTGTTGCACTGGCCTTGGAGTCGCCTCCACCGGACGTTATCCGGCATCCTGCCCTGTGAAGCCCGGACTTTCCTCATCTGCGGCCTTTCGGCACCTGCAGCTGCGATCGCCTGTCTTACTTAAATACTCTTTCATATTATCACAATATATCGCAAATGTCTATGTTGCTTCCACGCCTTCATCGATGATCAGATCGTCCCCGTCGGCGGCCGTGGTTGCCAACAGGTCACACCTTTCATTCTGAACATGGCCATCATGGCCTTTAACCCATATAAAGGTTACCTGATGCGGTTCTTTGGCCTTTAATAAGCGTTTCCACAAATCGATATTTTTAACCGGTCCGCTTTTTCCGCGGTTCCAGTTTTTAGCTATCCAGCCGTCGATCCAATTTTGGTTAAATGCGTCGGTCACGTATTTAGAATCGGAATACAGTTCCACCTGACACGGCCGGTTTAATGCTTCCAGACCTGTAATCACCGCCATCAGTTCCATACGGTTATTGGTTGTTTTAATATAGCCTTGAGCCAGTTCTTTGAGATGCACTTCCCCTTTGCCGTCAACATATTCCAATATCGTCCCATAACCACCCGGTCCATCCGGATTTCCTCTGGCTGCCCCATCAGTATATATTTTCACCTGCATATACTCTTACACCTCATCATCCTTCTTACTTAAAGGTTTAAAAGAGGGCCAGCCCACAATATGCAGCAGCCCCTATTTAACATCATTTATAGTTGTTCCAGTAAATCCACAACCTCAGGCAGCACATATTCCACTACCTCTTTCATCGCCTTTGTACTATCCGGTAAATTGAAGATCACCGCACTCTTTCTGATTCCCGCACATCCACGCAGCAGCATTGCACTGCGGTCGGTACGCATCATATATGCCCGTGCACTTTCTGCGATTCCAGGCACTTCCCGGTCAAAGATCGCTTTCGATGCTTCCGGTACACAATCATCTGTTTTACAGCCAATTCCGCCGATGGTAATAACCAGCTCTGCGATATCTTCTTCAATCACTCTGGCCACAACCGCTTTCACCACTTCAAAATCCCTCGGGATCGCCTTTTCCATTTCTACACTGAATCCCATTTGTTCGAGGACCCGGCGCAGAATTGATGTGTTCGGGTCTTCTTTCACTCCTTGATATATCGCTGTGTCCACAGATAATATAGCCGCTTTCATTGGATTTTCCTCCTGTATGCTCTTTCAATCTAGAATTTTATCCTAAAAAATAGTATAACACAAGTCATAGTAATTTAAAACAATTAAATGATAATGCATACTAAACCGCCATTGCTGTCATTGACGATCTTCTGCATGGTATCCTGCAGTTTCACCTGACTTTCTTCGTTGATCATAGTAATCTTATTACGCATGCCGTCGGTTACCAGTTCTTCGATCGACTTGCCAAATATATTCGTACCCCACATTCCATCTTCGGTTTCATTTGCTTCATTGATGTATTTAATCAGATCTTCGGCCTGTTGTTCACTGCCGACGATCGGCGCGATTTCGGTCTCAATATTCGCTTTTATCATGTGAATAGATGGCGCCTCAGAACGAATCTTAACACCGTATTTATTACCCTGTTTGATAATCACCGGCTGATCCAATGAAATATCTTCTTTCCCCGGGCTGACAACGCCGTAGCCGCGCATCTTAACTGAATCCATAGCGTCTTTCACCGCCTCATATTCACTCTTCAGCGCAGCCAGCTGCCGCATCGTTCCGATCAGCTCATATTCACCGGCAATACTAGTACCGGTCAATTCACTGAGCATTTCATAATAATATGCATTATCGACTTGAATCTGCACCCTGACGCAGCCTGAATCCATTTCCACATGATCGATCTTCATGGATTCTATGTATGAACTATCTGGTGTTTCGATACCTTTAACAGCATCTTTGATCTCGTTTAGATTCTGCATCACATCACGGATATGCTGCAGCAGATCCACCTTGATTTTGTGTTCTTTGGAAAGCATCTCGACCCATTTCGGAATAAAGAACTGTACCTCCGATATGGGAAACTCAAACAGGATATTTTCCATGATCTGATGAATATCCGCTTCCCGCAGCTGCTCACAATTTACCGGCATCGCACTGACACCATGCCTCTCCTGCAGCTCTTCAACTACCTGCTTCACTTCATCACCATATGGCTTCTGAGTGTTTACAAGTACGATAAACGGCTTCCCGATCGCCTGCAGCTCTTCAATTGTCTTTCGTTCAGCCTCAAGATAGTTTTCCCGCGGAATATCGCCGATCGTTCCATCGGTCGTGATGATGATGCCGATCGTCGCATGATCGTGAATAACCTTTTTTGTACCGATGCTCGCCGCTTTGGTAAAAGGAATTTCATAATCGTACCACGGCGTCTTTACCCGGCGTTCTTCATCGTTTTCTTCATGTCCGGTCGCACCATCGACCATATAACCAACACAGTCGATCAGCCGTACCTTTACCGATGTATCTTCAGCCAGTTTTATTTCCGCTGCTTCTTTCGGAATAAATTTAGGCTCAGTGGTCATAATGGTCTTTCCCGATGCGGATTGCGGTAACTCATCTCTGGTTCTTGCTTTTGCATGTTCTTCTTCCATATTAGGGAGTACCAACAAGTCCATAAATCGTTTAATAAAAGTGGATTTTCCTGTTCTGACCGGTCCTACAATCCCTATGTATATTTCTCCATTTGTCCTCGCCTTGATGTCATTGTATAAGTGAAACGTATTCATAAAAATACCCCCTTGCTGTGCTGATATCAGTCTATGCAGGGGGGAACCTCTTTATGCTGTTTTTTTCTTAGATTTCCACGTAAAAAATCACAAATTTAATCCCATGGCAGCATCGGATTTTCCAGGCTGCTGTCGCGAAGCATCAGGTCTTTAACCGCTTCCTTTGGGTCCTTTCCGGCAAACAAAACTTCATTGACCTGCTCTACGATCGGCATTGCGACATTGTATTTCTTTGCTAAGGCTTTGGCTGCCTTGGCTGAATATACGCCTTCCACCACCATTTTTACTTCGGCCATAGCTTCTTTCATACTCATCCCCTGCCCCATCAGGTATCCGGCTTTGCGGTTACGGCTGTGAACACTGGCACAGGTGACGATCAGGTCACCAATTCCGGTCAGCCCGGAAAAAGTCTCCATTCTCCCCCCCATTTTAATGCCCAGGCGCCCGATTTCAGCGATTCCCCTAGTAATCAGAGCCGCTTTGGTGTTATCTCCATAACCAAGACCGTCAGCTGCTCCGGCCGCCAGAGCGATTACATTTTTCAGTGAGCCTCCCAGTTCAATGCCAATAATATCCGGACTGATATACACCCGAAACACTTCATTGATAAAACACTTCTGAAGATATTGTGCTGTTTCCTGTGTTCCCGCACCGATCACACAAGTTGTCGGCAGCCCGCGGCCCACTTCCTCGGCGTGGCTCGGCCCGGACAGCACTGCCACATCAGCCCACGGAATCTCTTCTTCAATCTGGTCAGATAAAGTCATCAGCGTCGTTTCTTCAATTCCTTTTGCTACATTTACAATTATCTGGCCTTCCCCTACAAACGGCTTCATACTGCGCGCTGTACTTCGTGTAAATGGTGAAGGTACCGCCAGTACCAGGAAATCTTTCCCACGTATGCCCTCCTCCAGATCATTGGTGAAAATCATATCTTCCGGCAGTTTCACACCCGGCAGCTTGCTGCTGTGCTCTCTTGTTTCTTTGAGCATCTGCACTTCTTTCTCATCAATCGACCACACCGTTATATCGTGTTCATTCTTGTAGAGCAGCAGCGACAATGCCGTTCCCCAGCTGCCGGCCCCTAAAATTCCAATATTAGCCATGCCATTTCCTCCTTAATTATTCATTTTTCTTTGTTCCGAGTTTATTCTCTGTTCCCTTGAATAATCTCTTAATATTTTCCCGGTGACGGTAAAAAGCGGAAAACATCAGTAATACTGCTATCCCATAAAGCTCATACAGCAGCACCGGTTCCATTGCAAAACCGCCGTTCTGACCATAGACGATGACTTCTATTACAAATACTGTAACCACTGCCAACGACCCCAGCGAAACATAGCGGGTCAGGGCTACCACAGCTACAAATATCGCCAGTTCTATGAGCGCCATCCACAGATTCAGGGACAGGATCAATCCTGCGGTTACGGCAATCCCTTTCCCGCCTTTGAATCCTAAATAAAACGGATAGTTATGTCCTAAAACAGCACCCGCACCGGTATACATCACCAGCAGCGGCATTTTGTCCGCACTGATCCGGTGAAGTAAAAGATACACCAAAACAATAGCCAGAATACATTTAAAGCAATCTCCGAGAAAGGTCACCGCTCCGGCTTTCCAGCCCAGCGTCCGCAGGGCGTTGGTAGTTCCCGCATTGCCGCTGCCATGCTGGCGGATGTCGATATGCTTAATCTTCCCATATATATAACCGGTTTGGATCATGCCACAAGCATAACCGATTACAATACATATCACTCGTTCCATTTTTATTGCTCCTTTTCTTTTCTTTCACGGATAAAAAATTTAAGCGGCGTACCTCTGAAACCAAAAGCTTCCCGGATTTTATTTTCTAAATACCTAAGATAAGAAAAATGCATCAGCTCTTTATCATTTACAAATATCACAAAGGTCGGCGGCTTCACCGATACCTGTGTCGAATAATAAATCTTCAGCCGTTTTCCTTTATCTGACGGAGGCTGCTGCATTGCTGCCGCCTCCATAATGATCTCGTTCAGCACTCCGGTAGCGATCCGCAGGGTCTGATTCTCAATTACCATGTCGATCATATCATATAATTTCGGCAGGCGCTGACCGCTGACCGCCGAAACATACATAATTTCTGCATAGGGCATATAAGACAGCACCAGCCGGACACGGTGCTCATATTCCCGCATGGTCTTATCGTTTTTTTCAATGGCATCCCATTTATTTACGACAATAACGACACCTTTGCCGCGTTCATGAGCAATGCCGGCGATCTTGGCATCCTGTTCGGTCACACCTTCGGTAGCATCAATCACAATCAGAACAACATCAGCCCGCTCTACCGCCGTCACTGTACGAATAATGCTGTACCGTTCCAGCTCTTCCTTGATCTTGTTCTTGCGCCGTAATCCTGCAGTATCAATGAATACATATTCTTTGCCGTTATGAACGATCTCAGTATCGATAGCATCTCTGGTGGTCCCGGCAACTTCCGAGACAATTACCCGATTCTCCCCCAGCAATTTGTTGATAATGGAAGACTTACCAACATTCGGCTTGCCGACAATCGCAACCCGCGGCCGGTCATCTTCTTCCTCATCACCGGTTTTCTCTGGGAAAAAGGCCGTTACCTGATCAAGCATATCACCAATCCCCAGCCGACTGGCAGCTGATACCGGAACCGGTTCGCCGATGCCAAGATTATAGAACTCATAGACATCCGTCATAAGCTTATCAAAATTATCCACCTTATTCACGACCAGGACGACCGGCTTCTTAGAACGCCTTAGCATATCAGCTACTTTCGAATCGGCGTCTACAAGGCCCTGCCGGACATCGGTAATGAATATGATCACATCCGCCGTATCGATAGCGATCTGCGCCTGTTCACGCATCTGGGACAGGATGATATCGCTGCTGTCCGGTTCGATCCCGCCGGTATCGATCAGGGTAAATTCTTTATCCAGCCAGGTCACATCGGCATAAATCCGGTCTCTGGTGACACCTGGCGTGTCTTTAACAATTGAAATTTTCTCTCCTGCCAAAGCGTTGAACAATGTAGACTTCCCCACATTTGGCCGGCCAACAATGGCAACAACTGGTTTACTCATATTAAATTCCTCTGCTTTACTTTTAAATTAACTCTCTACTGACCTATCATACTAGATTTTAGGGAAAAATGCAATTTCTGTATAACCTTATCTTGACCCTTTCTGATATCATGTCTATAATAATACATGTGATCTCTTGTCGAGAAATATTATCAAAATCAGGGAGGCTGTCATGCCAAACATTAAATTGCTAGAACAATCCATTCCCATCGCACCGCTTAAAATTGCGGCTCTGGAAAGTTGCCGGGAGATGGGCCAAAGAGTGAATGACTATATCGTCGGATTCCGTCAGGAATCGCTTAACGATCTGCCTGACAGTGCGCTCTATGCAACCTATCACGCCGATAATTATCTGGTTAAAAACCAGTGTCCGCGCTTTGGCTCCGGTGAAGCCAAGGGAATAATCAAAGAATCTATCCGCGGAAAAGATCTATATATTATGGCAGATGTCTGTAATTATAGTCTGACCTATACGGTCAACGGACATACCAACCACATGTCACCTGACAATCATTATCAGGATTTAAAGCGCATCATTGCCGCAGCCACCGGCAAAGCTCACCGTGTCAATGTCATCATGCCGTTTTTATATGAAAGCCGGCAGCATAAACGGACCAACCGCGAGTCTCTCGACTGTGCTATAGCACTGGAAGAACTTGTCTCTATGGGTGTATCTTCCGTAATCACCTTTGATGCCCATGATCCACGCGTTCAAAATGCGATTCCGCTGAAAGGTTTCGACAGTTTCAACCCCTTATATCAATTCATTAAAGCCCTGCTGCGGGCAGAGGACAAATTGCAGATGGACAAGGATCATCTGATGATCATCAGTCCTGATGAAGGCGCCATGCACCGGGCAGTTTATTTCTCCAATATGCTGAAATTAGATATGGGGATGTTCTATAAACGCCGCGACTATTCCACCATTGTAAATGGTAAAAATCCAATCGCTGCCCATGAATTCTTAGGTGATGATGTTTCCGGCAAAGACGTTATCATTATCGATGATATGATCTCATCCGGTGAAAGTATGCTGGATGTTGCAAGACAGGTGAAAGATAAAGGCGCAAACCGAATCTTCGTATGTACTACCTTTGGATTATTTACCGATGGATTTGAAAAATTTGATGAATACTATGAGAAGGGATATTTAGACCGCATCATCACGACCAACCTTACTTATCTGCCGCCGGAAGCTCTGGCAAAGCCATATTTTACAGTCGCTGATATGAGTAAGTTTATCGCCCTGATCATTGATTCACTTAACCATGATACCACCATCGGAAAAGTATTGAATCCAACCGATAAAATACATAATGTGCTGGAAAAATATAAAAATGGTACTTTTAAATAAGCTTTTGGCTATCGGACGCAGAAAAGGGGATCAAAATATCTCACGTGAACGCAGGTTAGCTATGGCGAGCTAAAAACACCTGCTGATTGTTCACTTAGAGATATTTTGATCCCCTTTTCCGCTGGTCTGATCCCCCAGAACCTTCCCAGCATAATAAAGATTTACCTATACGTGTTAAGCTTTTTGCTTCATTTTAAGAAGATCAGCCGTTAATAATACTTCTGCATTCAAAAAGGTTTATCTTAGTGCATGTGTCGAGTATTTCGACCACTATCAGTATAACTTGTCGAGAATAGCGACTGGATGGGGGCGGTGGTTTCATGCGAACGATCAGAGGGCGGTTTTAGCACCTGACAAATCACCGCTTATGCAGATCCGGCGCGAAGGCATTCCTGAGCGTCGCGGCCGGAGTTAGCGGAAGTTTGTCTGGTGTGTTGCCCGGGTTCGCGTGAAACCACCGCACCCATCCAGTCGTGTCCCGTCAAGTTAAACTTCACTCCTGAGCGTCGTGGCCGGAGTTAGCGGAAGTTTGTCAGGTGCGTTGCCCGGGTTCGCGTGAATCACCTCGAAGCACGCAGCGGCGTCCCGTCACCTATTCCCTCCAAAATTCAGCATAGCTTTGACCAGCTTCTAGGGTCACCCCTCTGGCTTCGGCCAGTTCCGAAACAGTCACCAGCTGATATCCGGCTTCTTTTAATTTAGGGATCAGCTGCTGCGATGCGTCAATCGTCGCATCATGAATATCGTGCAGCAGGATGATATCGCCATCCCGTACCGTATTTATCACATGATCGAACGTCGCCTGTGCATTTCTCGTCTTCCAGTCCAGTGTATCCACCGACCACATGATCAGCGGCATTCCCGCCGCCTGGCGAACCGTATCATTAACAGCACCATAAGGCGGTCTGAGTAGTGTGGCAGGTGTGCCTCCGCTATTCTCTTTTATTCTTTGACTGGTCTTATTGATCTCATCTTTGATTCCTTCATCGCTGAGTTTTGTCAGCTGCGGATGTGAAAAAGAATGGTTAGCCACTTCGCAGCCGATATCCACCATCCGTTTTAGCAGCGATCCATTACCATCATTAATGCACTGTCCCAGCACAAAAAAGGTTGCGTGAGCTTCATTGGATTCAAGTATATCCAGCAGTTCACCGGTTCTACTCCCGGGACCATCATCATAAGTAAGGGCAACCATCGGTTTGTTAACATCTAATGTACTGACCTCCGAAAGCAGCTTCCCGTCTTCACCGAATTCATATGTCGTAAATCCTTTTTTCATTTCTCCGGTCACCAGATTACCATCGGCATCAAAGTAATATTTATCCCCCCGTGATTCGATAAAGTCATCGCTCACATAAGAACCATCGTTGCGTTTAAATCTGCTGCCGTCCCACTGACCATACTTATTCTGTACGACCAGTTCACCATCAACCGTCTCGACCTTAACCTTATTCTTCCATTCACTGGAGATGCGCTCCTGCAAATATTCATCCAACTTTATGCGGATCGGGAATTCACCTTCGATCGTGCCGTCCCCGTCACAGGAAATCTCATAGCCGATTCCGCTGTTCAGATCATCCAGCAAATCCTGAACCGTAAAACCAGTATTTTTATTAATTACTCTATCGACATTCGTATCACTTTTCACCTTTGCCGTAAACACCTGTATTTCATCATCCTGGACCATCGTCTGGGACTCGGCCGCCAGTATAACTTTCGCATTCACAGCTTTGCCCAGTATCCCCGATGCCAAAACAGCACCACCGGCAACAGTGCATAGCAGCAAACAAGCAGCAATTGTAATATAAATTTTTTTTCTTTTGGTCTTTTTCTCTTCTTCTCTTCGTTTTCTTTCCCGTTTTTGTTTCAGCGCTTGACGCCGTCTTTTTTTTGCCTGGGCACGTCTTTTTTCATCTTCTGTCATACTGTTCCCCTTATCTTTGGTTCTCCCCTTCTACCTTACTATTGAATTGTACATAAAAATATCCTTTTGTCTATTACTTCCTATTTTATGATTTATCACCATAAAAGTCAATAACTATGATCAATCGATTATCCGCACCCGCAGCACTCCCTCAATAGCTGCCAGATCGTCTGCCACCACCTTGGGCACTTCTGAATCGATATCAATCATTGTATAGGCAAATTCCTTTTTACTCTTATTAGTCATGTCCGCAATATTAACATTATATTTAGCTAATACATTCGTAAATTGTCCGATCATATTCGGAATATTATGATGCAGGATGGTCATCCGGACATTTTCACCACGCAGACCCATATCACAGTTCGGCCAATTGACCGAATTAGTAATATTTCCATTTTCCAGATAAGCAATGGTTTCCTTTACTGCCATCTTGGCACAGTTATCCTCCGATTCTTCGGTCGACGCTCCTAAGTGGGGAATAACGATCGCTCCTTTGACACCTGCAATGATCGGATTCGGGAAATCAGTCACATAGCGCTTCACTTTTCCGGAAACCAGTGCATCTACCATATCTTCTTCATTCACCAGCACATCCCTGGCAAAATTTAACACTACGACATCTTTCCTCATCAGACTGATCGCACCTTTATCAATGATTCCTTTGGTCTTTTCGGTCGCCGGAACATGAATTGTTATATAATCACATTCTTTAAAAATTTCATCGACGCTCATCGCATGGCGGATACTTCTAGACAGACGCCATGCTGAATCAACTGACACGTAAGGATCATAGCCATAGACATCCATCCCCAGATGGGTTGCAGCATTGGCCACCAGTACACCGATGGCACCCAGACCGATTACACCCAGCTTCTTACCCTCCAGTTCCTGACCGGCAAAAGCTTTCTTCTTCTGTTCGGCAAGTTTGGCAATATCGCCGTCTTCTTCATATTCCTGGACCCAGTTAATACCACCGATGATATCGCGTGATGCCAGCAGCATTCCGGCGATCACCAACTCCTTTACACCATTTGCATTAGCTCCCGGAGTATTAAATACAACAATTCCCTGCCGTGTACACTTTTCAATCGGAATATTATTAACCCCCGCACCAGCTCTGGCAATGACCTGCAGGTTGCTGCCCAGTTCCATATCGTGCATCCCGGCGCTTCTGACCAGGATAGCTTCTGCGTCTTCCGGTTTGCTGACCGGTATATAAGTATCGCTAAATTTTTCCAAACCAATATCCGCAATCGGATTGAGACAATAATATTTGTACATAATTAAAGATTCTCCTCTTCAAATTTCTTCATGAATGCAGTCAACGCTTTAACTCCTTCGATCGGCATCGCATTGTAAATACTTGCCCGCATGCCGCCGACGCTGCGGTGTCCTTTCAGATTCTCAAGTCCAGCTGCTTTTGCCTGCCTGACAAATTTTGCATCCAGCTCATTGTCCCCGGTTACAAACGGCACGTTCATCAAAGAGCGATCTTTTACTTCCACCGTCCCTTTAAATAATTTGCTGTTATCGAGAAAATCATACAATATTACCGCTTTTTCTTCATTGCGCTCTTTCATTGCTTCCAGGCCACCCAGATCTTTCAACCACTTGAATACTTTGCCGCAGATATAAATGCCATATGACGGCGGCGTATTATAAAGCGACTTTGCATCCGCATGGGTCTTATATGTAAGCATGGTCGGTGTTCCCGGCAGAACATCTTTCGTGATCAGATCCTCGCGGATGATCACGATCACCACTCCGGCCGGACCGATATTTTTCTGCACGCCGCCATAAATGACACCATATTTGTTCACATCAACCGGCTCCGACAGAAAACAGGAGGAAACATCCGCTACCAACGGCTTGCCTTTTGTATCGGGCAATTCTTTAAACTTGGTTCCGTAAATGGTATTATTTTCACAGATATAAACGTAATCAGCTTCTTCAGAAACCGGCAGGTCCGAGCAATCCGGGATATAAGAAAAAGTCTTATCCGCCGAAGATGCGATCCGATTTACCTGACCGTACTTTTCTGCTTCCTGGGCCGCCTTCTTGGACCACTGGCCGGTAACAATATAGTCGGCAACCCGGTTCTTCATCAGATTCATCGGAATCGCCGCAAATTGCTGAGAAACACCGCCCTGTAAAAATAATACCCTATAGTTATCGGGAATACTCATAAGGTCTCTCAGGTCTTGTTCTGCTGCTTCAATAATATCGCTGTATGCCTGCGATCGGTGACTCATTTCCATCACTGACATTCCGGTGCCGTTGTAATCCAACATCTCTGCTGCTGCTGACTCCAGAACCTCCACCGGCAATACTGCCGGTCCCGCTGAAAAATTATACACTCTGCTCATTTCCTATTCCCTCCGTTTTCATCTCTACTTATTATCTTTTAGATCCTTCTGATCGAAGGCTTCACTAATTGCTGCTCCCGGGGCTACCATCGGCCACACCTTATCATCGCAATTGATCTGACAGTCAATGACTACGGGCCGATCTAAAGTCATCACCTCGGAAAATGCCTTCTGGAATTCTTCCCGGGTGGTTGCCCGGTACGCTGTTGCTCCCATGGCCTCTGATAATTTTACAAAGTCTACACCATCATTGAGTACCGTAGCAGAATACCGCTGTTCATAAAACAGCGTCTGCCACTGGCGCACCATACCCAGTACCTGATTATTGATCACCACCTGGATAATCGGGATATTGCTGCGGACCGCTGTTGCGATTTCATTCATATTCATCCGGAAACATCCATCACCGGCAATATTCACGACGCATTTTTCCGGACGGCCCAATTTCACGCCCAGCGAAGCACCAAGACCGTACCCCATCGTTCCAAGCCCACCAGACGTCATCAGAGTTCTTGGCTTTGTATATTGATAATACTGAGCCGCCCACATCTGATGCTGTCCTACTTCAGTGACGATCAATGCATCGCCCTTAGTCTGCCGGTATATCTCTTCAATCACAAACGGACCGCTTAGGATATCCGGTGCGTATGAGAGCGGATATTTAGCTTTATAATCCTTGATCTGCTGCATCCAGCCGGTATGGTCCTGCTGTGACAGCACGGCATTTACCTTTTGCAGCACTTCTTTGATATCGCCGGTTACACCCGCGGTAATAACCACATTTTTATTCATTTCTGCCGGATCAATATCAATCTGCAGAATCTTGGCATTCCTGGCAAATTTCCTGGCATTACCGGTCACCCGGTCACTAAAGCGCGCCCCGAGCACAATCAGCAGATCGCATTCGCTGACACCAAAATTCGAGGTTTTAGTACCATGCATTCCCAACATTCCGGTATATCGTTCATCGGTGCCGGGAAACGCACCTTTTCCCATCAGGGAATCGGTCACCGGTGCATCTGCTTTGTTGACAAATTCTTTAATCTCGTCACTCGCTTCAGAAATTACCGCACCGCCGCCGATAAAGACATATGGTTTTTCAGCCTGCTCGATCATCCGAACCGCAGTCTTTATCTCCTCTTCATCAACTTCAGTATTGGTCACCAACTGATTTACTTCTGCCATTATATATTCAGTTTCCGCCGCCGTAACGTCTTTGGGGATATCCAAAAGCACCGGGCCCGGACGGCCCTTTTTCGCTATTATAAAAGCTTTCCTGATGGTATCTGCCAGTTCCCGGATATTTTTGACAATGTAATTATGCTTTGTGATTGGCATAGTTATACCGGTAATATCAATTTCCTGAAAGCTGTCTTTGCCAAGCAGCGGGACGCCGACATTACAAGTAATCGCTACCATCGGTACCGAATCCATATAAGCGGTGGCGATTCCGGTCACCAGGTTGGTAGCTCCCGGCCCGCTGGTTGCAAAGCAGACCCCGACTTTTCCGGTTGCCCGGGCATAGCCGTCAGCGGCATGAGATGCCCCTTGTTCATGAGAAGTCAGAATATGCCTTATCTCATCACTATGCTTATAAAGCGCATCGTATACATTAAGGATCTGACCGCCCGGATACCCAAAGACGGTATCCACACCCTGCTCTTTTAAACATTCTATTATTATCTCTGCTCCATTTAACTGCATAAAGAGTTACCTGCCTTTTCTCATAGTTTAATTCTATTTCGGCACTTCCAGTACAGCTCCGCGGTTCCCTGATGTTACCATCGCTGCATATCTGGCCAGACAGCCGGTCTTTACCTTTGGTTCTCGCGGCTGCCATTTGGCTTTTCTGGCTGCCAGCTCTTCCTCCGATACTGCTAATTCTAACTTCAGATTGGGGATGTCGATCCGAATCAGGTCGCCTTCTTCCACGAATGCAATCGGCCCGCCAACCGCAGCTTCCGGCGAAACATGACCGATCGATGCGCCGCGGGAAGCCCCGCTGAAGCGGCCATCGGTAATCAATGCGACACTGGAGCCCAGTCCCATTCCGGCAATTGCCGAAGTCGGATTAAGCATCTCCCGCATCCCCGGTCCGCCTTTCGGTCCTTCATAGCGAATAACCACAACATCACCAGCGACGATCTTACCATTTTTTATCGCATCAATAGCATCTTCCTCGCCGTCAAATACCTTTGCCGGCCCTTCGTGCACTAACATTTCTTCTACAACCGCTGAACGCTTTACCACGCTTCCGTCAGGAGCAAAATTGCCTTTCAGTACCGCTAATCCGCCGGTCTTACTATACGGATTTTCGATCGGCCGGATTACTTCCGGATCCCTATTGACACAGCCGGCAATATTCTCACCAACCGTCTTTCCAGTCACAGTCATGCAGTCAGTATAGATCAGCCCCAGTTTACCCAACTCATTCATAACCGCATAGACTCCACCAGCTTCGTTCAAGTCCTCCATAAAAGTCGGACCAGCCGGTGCCAAATGGCAAAGGTTCGGTGTCTTTTCACTAATTGGATTGGCAAAATCAATTTCAAAATCCATACCGATCTCATGGGCGATAGCCGGCAGGTGAAGCATGCTGTTGGTTGAGCATCCCAGTGCCATATCTACTGTCAGCGCATTCAAAATGGCCTTCTCGGTCATAATATCCAATGCACAGATATTCTTTTCATACATTTCCATAACTTTCATTCCGGCATGTTTGGCCAGCCGGATACGTTCTGAATATACCGCCGGAATGGTGCCATTCCCCTGCAGTCCCAGGCCCAGTACTTCGGTCAGACAATTCATGCTGTTTGCCGTATACATGCCGGAACAAGATCCACAGGTCGGACATACTTTATTTTCAAATTCAGTAACATCTTCTTCACTCATCGATCCGGCGGCATGTGCACCAACCGCTTCAAACATGCTGGAGAGGCTTTTCTTCTCACCTCTTACCCGGCCGGCCAGCATCGGCCCGCCGCTGACAAATACGGTCGGAACATTGATACGGGCTGCCGCCATCAAAAGACCCGGCACGTTCTTATCACAGTTCGGCACCATGACCAAAGCGTCAAACTGATGAGCGATCGCCATCGCTTCCGTCGAATCGGCGATCAGGTCTCTGGTCACCAATGAATATTTCATTCCGATATGTCCCATTGCAATCCCGTCACAGACCGCGATAGCCGGGAAGACAATCGGTGTCCCTCCAGTCATTGACACGCCCATTTTTACGGCATCCACAATCTTATCCAAATTCATATGACCGGGTACAATTTCGTTATAGGAACTGACGATCCCAACCAACGGACGTTTTAGTTCTTCCTTAGTATAGCCCAGAGCATTTAGCAGCGACCGGTGCGGTGCCTGTTGTACTCCTTTTGTTATTCTATCACTCTTCATAAATGGATCCTCCTTATTTATCTAATCTTTTCACAGATCAAATTCCCCATTTCTTCGGTTCCAACCTGCTTCAAACCAGCAGACATAATATCTCCAGTCCGGATTCCATCTTTCAGGACCTGACTGACCGCCGCTTCCACGGCATCCGCTTCCTTATCCAGATCAAAAGTATAGCGCAGCATCATTGCTGCCGAAAGAATGGCCGCAATGGGATTGGCAATTCCTTTTCCTGCAATATCAGGCGCCGAACCGCCGCTCGGTTCATACAGCCCAAAACGGGTTTCATTGAGGCTTGCCGAAGCCAGCATTCCAATCGATCCGGTAATCATACTGGCCTCATCCGAAAGAATGTCACCAAACATATTCTCAGTCAATATTACATCAAATTGCTTCGGTTCTTTTACCAGCTGCATGGCACAGTTATCGACCAACATATGAGATAATTCTACCTGCGGATAACCGGCAGCCACTTCTTCCACGACCTGCCGCCATAATCTGGACGAATCCAGAACATTGGCCTTATCAACACTGATCACCCGCTTATCCCGCTTCATCGCGATATCAAATGCCCGTTTAGCAATCCGTCGGATTTCGTGTTCATTATATGTAAGTGTATCATAGGCGGTCATGACACCGTCCTCTGACACCGTTTTACGTTCCCCAAAATATAGGCCGCCGGTTAATTCCCGCATGATCATCATGTCAAATCCGCCGGCGATAATCTCTTCTTTCAGCGGGCACGCTTCTTTTAACTCTTCATAAAGTACTGCCGGACGCAGATTAGCAAAAAGATTCAATTCTTTTCTAATCTTCAAAAGACCGGCCTCCGGCCGTTTAGCCGGCGTGAGCTGATACCATGGCGATGTTTTCGCGTCTCCGCCGATTGATCCCATCAGTACCGCTTCACAGCCCCTGGCTCTGCTAATCGTTTCATCGGTGAGAGGCACTCCATGTACGTCAATGGATGCACCACCAAGCAGTAGCTGCTCATAAGAATATTCATGTCCATATACTTCACCGATCTTATCCAGTACTTTCATCGCCTCTGTGACGATTTCCGGTCCGATTCCATCTCCCTTGATCACTCCGATCTTCAGCTTCATATTACACTTCCTCTCTCAAATCCATTAACTTACACTTGTTGAACAATTAACATTCAATAAGGTATATATTATAATATTTCCTCATCCGTTACAAGCCTTTACCATGGAAAAGTGTCGATAATTGATTATAAAATAAGAAAAAGGATAAAATGTATCAACATTTTATCCTATCTGGCTTTCTTAACTTTACAATTATTCCTGTCCCGGTTTTTCAACCTGTGCTATTGCGGCTTTCTGCATCGGAATACGGCAGTTCTTATTACTTCCGAATTCTACTACCAGGTCTTCATCGGTGATGTCGATCACAACACCATAAAATCCGCTGGTTGTTAATACTGTGTCGCCAACCTCCAAATCCGCCAGCATTCCCTGTACTCTCTTTTGTTCCTTCTTCTGCGGTCTGGTCAGCAACATCCAGAATCCACCGATAATCACCACATAGATCACAACGACAAATATCGGATTTGACATTAATGTTTCCATTATTCTTCCTCCTAAACCATTTAAACGCTATTAATATCATACACAAATTCATTTTGGACATCAAGTCATTTTCTTTATTTTACAGTTTTTTTATACTTCCTGGCCATTCACACCCGCCAGTTTCTTCTTTTTATACTCTGTGTAATTCCCCATTTCGATCGCCGTCCGTATTTCTTCCATCATAGTATTATAGAAATACAGGTTATGCAGAACTGCCAATCTCATGCCCAGCATCTCTTTGGCTTTAAATAGGTGCCGGATATAAGCCCGGCTGTAACTGCGGCAGGCCGGACAGCCGCACCCCTCTTCAATCGGCCGGTCATCCAGTTCATACCTGGCGTTCATCATATTCATCCTACCATGATTGGTATACACATGCCCATGTCTGCCATTGCGGCTGGGGTATACACAATCAAAGAAATCTATCCCCCGTTCCACAGCTTCCAATATGTTAGCCGGTGTTCCTACTCCCATCAGATACGTAGGCTTCTCAACCGGCAAATGAGGTACCACCGCCTCAAGTACCCGGTACATATCGTTATGGGATTCTCCCACCGCCAGACCGCCGACCGCATAACCATCCAGATCCAGTTCGGCAATCTGCTTTGCATGTTCAATCCGGATATCTCCATAAATCCCACCCTGATTAATGCCAAAAAGCATCTGCTGCCGATTGATGGTATCATCCAGTGTATTCAGACGTTCCATTTCGGTACGGCAGCGTTTAAGCCATCTGGTTGTACGGTCCACCGATTCCTGAATATATTCACGGGAGGCCACACTGGACGGACACTCATCAAACGCCATGGCGATCGTGGACGCCAGATTTGACTGAATCTGCATACTTTCTTCCGGTCCCATGAAAATTTTGCGGCCATCGATATGAGACTGAAAGTAAACCCCTTCTTCCTTTATCTTTCTCAGTCCAGCCAGGGAAAACACCTGAAATCCACCTGAATCAGTCAATATCGGCTTGTCCCATACCATAAACTTATGGAGTCCGCCCAGACGCTTGATAACCCCATCGCCCGGCCGAACATGCAGGTGGTAAGTATTGGACAGTTCCACCTGAGTCCTGATCGTCTGTAAATCTTCGCTAGAAACGGCTCCCTTTATGGCAGCCGCTGTTCCTACATTCATAAATACAGGGGTCTGAACGACCCCATGTACAGTGTGTAATCTCCCTCTTTTTGCAAGACCGTCCCTTGCAATCAACTCATACATATATAAATCCTTTCCAATGACTAGTGTACAGTACGCTAGTAATGCAAAATGATCGGCGTATCTTCCTGGATCAGACCATACAACTGCTCTGCCACTGAATAAGGCAGATTTACACAGCCGTGAGAACCATTGGTCAGGTATCTGCTGCCGCCAAATGATGACTGCCATGTCGCATCATGAAAACCAATACCACCGTTAAACGGCATCCAATACGAAACAGGCGTTTCATAATCATAGGTTCCATCCGCCCGTCGGGTTCCCCGTAAAACTGCATTACGAGTCTTGTAAGTCAGCCTGTAACTACCCTGAGGCGTCGCATTTCCGCGGCTTGGTTTCCCGGTAACAATGCCGCTTTCCAGCACCACTGATCCCTCTTTAAAAAACCACAGATACTGGTTGCTTAGATCAACCTCAACATAAGTGTTCCCGTAATCGTTACTTTCACCATGATCAGCTCCGCGCTGGCTGTATACCGGTTCGCGGCTGATTTCCTCGCCGGCTCTGATATTTTCAAGAAGAGTATTATATTCTTCATCCTGATTAATCCTCCAGCCGAAATTTCCGCCCTTCACTTCCACCGAATTTCCATTCGCTGTCGTCATGCTCCTGGTGGTCCCAACGGTATTGTATTTGTCAGCCATCTGGGAAACGAACTCCCTTACCCCCTCTTCATTAAAGGTCACTTCCAGTGCTTCATTCGCGGCCACCCATTCAGAAATTTTAGCTTTATCCACCACTTCCACCTGTGGGCTTACCTCGTATGTGATCGACGCTTTGAGATAATCATTCATCGTTGCAGCAGCATCCAGCACTTCCTGTGAATCCGAAAGAAATTGCGGTTTAAGATAACACTCCGCTTCCTCCATGTTCAATATTTCTATCAGGCCATTCACAGACTCTGCTACTTTTTCTTTAAACACATCACTATTTATTTGTGTTCCGATCACTTCCGGCTCAATAATGAATTCATTTCCGTCAAATTTCGGATATGCCGAAACCGATGGCGTCTGATTCTCTTCTTTCATGCACTCAAGCCCGGCAAGCTTCTCTTCTAACTGCACCTGATCATATTCCACCCCTACTGAAGCCTCAATTTGGGGCGTCGAAAAAAATGACTGCGGCCAAAAAAACGGATTCTGCTGTTTCAGTAAGCCTTGTAATTCATCACTTTTTTTATATAAAATAGAAATATCACTGCCTTCGATCATCTCTGAACCGCCGTTTATCTGTTCCAGTGTCAGCGAATAGTCAGCAACACGTTCCGTCAGATAAGCCTCTACATCAGCTACCTTCTTCATGCTCTGGTCGGTGCCGTTTATCACGGTAAAAGGATAAAAATGACTGCTGAAATAATAAGCAGATCCAAGATATGCAGCAATCAATACACCCAGAATACTACATAGAACGATAGCCGTTCTTTTTTTAACCCGGTGCTTGTTCAGCGCCTGATCAGCTTTTTCCCGGGCTTCATCAATCTCATCCTGTTCGTCCATCTGATCTAACTCTCTCTGCAGCTCTTGATTGGCTATTTCGCTGTCAACCGGGTGAGCTGATCCTTCAGATACATCAGCAGATTGAGAAACAGGTACAGCATCACTGCTATGATTGTCCCGTTCCGCTGCATCTTCGCTGTCATTCCGGTCATCTTCACCAGCGTTTTCCTGTGGGCTTTCTGCATTTTCTTCAGAGTCTTCAGGGACTTGCTCTGATTCTTCTTTATTCTCTTCACGGTCCGGGTCATCGTTATCCCCTGTTTTGTCCCCATCTGCTGAGCCTCCACCTGCTTCTTTAATTTCCAATTCGTTAATTTCTTCCATGATTTCCTGGAGTGTCTCTTCCACAATTTTCTCTGACTCGTTCATTGACACTGCCGGTTCTACCGGGTTGGCATTGGTTATGTTTTTCTTTTTCTTTTTTTTGCTCATTAAATATAACTCCTTGAATTTTCTCCACGTAAAATCATTATAATATGCCGACCTTAAAAAGTACAGGAAAAAAACACATGTTTCGACAAATGTTCACACTTTCAGATTGCCAGTTTCACGAGCATCTTATATAATTATTATGTGTATGCAGAAAAACGCTGTATCATGCAGTATTATTATTCTTGCATTTTCTGGTAATTTTATTCATTTTTTGCCGGCAAAACACCATACTTACTATAACAACAAACAAAGGAACCGCTTATGACCGATATATTAGTAATTGAAGACAATCCGGATATTGCACCGCTTCTTTGCGATTTCCTCCGAAGAGAGGGTTATTCCTGCCATCATGCTGTCACCGGCGAAGACGGCCTGGCTTATCTTTCAGCTCACAAAATCAGACTGGTACTGTTAGATATTATGCTGCCTGGAATCGATGGATTCCAGGTCTGCCAGAATCTTCAGCGAATGCAGAACATCCCCGTCATCATCCTGAGCGCCAGAAATCAGAAAGGCGATAAATTGACCGGCCTCAGTTTAGGGGCTGATGATTATATTGAAAAGCCATATGATATTGATCTGCTGCTGGCTAAAGTTCACGCCCTTTACCGGCGTCAATATCAATCCTTGTCAGAAACTTCCGTAAGCGCCGGCCCTTTCCGGATCGATCCGGAAGGCCGCACCGCTCATTATCATGATCAGCCGCTGACACTAAGGGGCAAAGAATATGAACTGCTGCTGATATTCCTCCAAAACCAAGGGAAAGTGCTGCGCAAAGAGTATATCTTTGATACCATATGGGGTGTCGACAGCTTCAGCGAACCATCCACTCTGACTGTCCACATAAAATGGCTCAGGGAAAAAATCGAATCCGATCCGAAACATCCCCTGCATATCCTGACTGTCTGGGGTGTCGGATATAAGTTCGAGGCATAAAGGAGCGCTTTATGAAAAAATATTATGCATTGAGTTTAACCATCCTGGGCATCTTTATTATCATCGCTCTTGGGTTTAATCTATTACTGACCCATCTGTCAAATCATAGTTTTGAAAAACTTTATAATGTCGAGGTTAACCGGGCATACACCCGGCTCACAGATGGACTGGATTATTCTGATCTGGATCTGTCCGGATTTGAATATATTGAAAGTGTTGAATATCTGGAAGCAAATGTTCCCCGTGAATCCGCTGTCGAATTTTTTCAGAGCAGCCAGCTTTCAGTAGTATACCCGCTTTATCAGGACGAAACCATAGATGGCTACATAAAGTTCCGTCTTTCATCAAATGAACGCATTTATACGCGGAATATCAGGATTTCAGTCAATATACTTCTGGCTGTCATTTTACTTTTCCTGGCTGCCATTTTCTTTTATTTTAAAAAACAGATTATGGCACCCTTTCAGCGTATTACCGATCTGCCGCTGGCTTTATCCAAAGGTAGCCTGACCGTCCCTGTCCCGCAATCGCGGAGCCGTTTTTTCGGCAATTTTATCTGGGGATTAAATATGCTGCGTGAAACGCTGGAAACACATAAGAAAAATGAATTGGAACTGCAAAAGGAAAAAAAGACTCTTATCCTATCCATTTCACACGATATAAAAACCCCTTTAAATGCAATCAACCTATATACTAAGGCCTTAAAGGAAAATCTATATGCCGGCGAGGCCAAACGGATTGACCTCCTCGACAATATTGATAAGCAGGGCCGGGATATTGAAAACTTCGTGAACGATATCATTAAAGCTTCTAAAGAAGACTTCCTCGACATTCGGATTCCCGTCGGCGAATTCTATCTGGGCACTCTGGATAACCGTCTGCGCGATTATTATGATGAAAAACTGGCCTTACTGAAAACCGAATTTACCGTTGATTTTTTAGACAATCCGCTATTGTCAGGTGATCTCGACCGGACGGTTGAAGCTATGCAGAATATTATTGAAAATGCAATCAAATACGGTGACGGCAAAGCGATCCGGATTACCTCTTCGGATGAAGAAGGCCGCCGGCTGATCACCGTCTCAAATACCGGCTGCACTTTGCCTGAAAACGAAATAATCCATTTGTTTGACAGTTTCTTCCGCGGTTCCAATAGCAGAATCCAGACCGGCAGCGGTCTGGGCCTGTATATCTGCCGGCAGATCCTAAAACAGATGGACGGTGAAATTTACGCTGAGAGCAGAGACGGGATGATGTTTATCACCATTGTCCTGAATAAAGTCTGATGACTACCAGCCTCTGTCCATCAACCAGTTATTCAGTTTTCGCTTCCGTTCTTTCAAGGTCCTTGCCCCCTCGTATTTACCCAGAAGATATTCCCCTTGTATATTGCCGTCGACAATATACAGAACCCTCTCACTTTTGGCCGCTACGCGGACATCATGAGTGACCAGCAGGATTGTCGTCCCTTCCTGATTTACACGGATGATCTCATCCATGACATCGGCCGAAGACTGCTTATTCAGTGAACCGGTCGGTTCATCCGCGAAGATCATCCGCGGCTGATTGATCAGGCTGCGGCAGAGGCACGCCCGCTGCAGCTGGCCACCGGACACCTCATTGATATCATTTTCCGCAATATCGATGATATCCATCGTGCGCATCAGTTCCTTAGCATATTCGTTCTTGCCCGCTCTCGCACCGGCCCCCTTAACCTCCCTGGATTGGTAAGCCGGAAGCACGATATTATCATAGATAGTCAGATTCTTCAGCATATACATCTGCTGAAAGATAAAACCCATTTCATTAAGCCTTACATCGGCCAGTTCATTTTTATCAAATCCGGTTATGTCTTTTCCGCCAAACAACACCGACCCTGCCGTCAGATCATCCATCCCGCTGACGGTGTAAAGCAAAGTTGATTTCCCGGAGCCCGATGGGCCCATTACCGACACCAGTTCGCCTTCGGTCACTGAAAAATTGACATTTTTCAGGACATTATTCTGTCGTTTATTCAAAATATACGTTTTACAAAGATCTTTTACTTCTAACATGTTTTTCATTTACGGCCTCCTCTACTCCAGATTTCCCAATTCTTTCAATCCTACTTTCTTTACATTCAGAGTGCTGATCAGGACTGCTGCTGCTGTTGCTGTCAATAACAGCAGCGGATATAATACATAAACTTCCATGATCTTTATTTCCATTTCTACAATGCTGGCTCCCATCAAACCGAAGGTTAATTCTGCAACCACAGAATTCAGCGGCTCCGACAGCAGGATTCCAAACAGCAGTGATATCAGCATGACGGTAATAATCCGACCCCCCTGCCAGATACGGATAGCTAAGTTTCGAAAACCAATGCTTTTCAGCAGCGCGATCGTGCCGATATCCTTCGTGAACAGCGATTTGCTCATCAATAGGGAAATCAAAGCATTAATGACTATTACGATTCCCAATATAAGCGACTTCATCGTTACCAGCGTATCCCGAATGGTATCAAGCATGATATCGGTATAATCACCAACATCGTGGATCTTATAGGTCGGTGTAATTTCCTTTATCTTTGCAATCTGCCCGGTAATATCCCCGCGATCTTCAAACTGACCCTGAATCGAATTCAGACTTGACAGTAATTCGCCTTTCACCGGTATATCCTCCGCCAGCCGGATCTGCTCTCCCATATTCATCATGGTCTGGTAACTGGCCGTAATAATATACTGTCTGGTCTCTTCTCCCAATCGGATATGGACATAATCGCCCACCTCAGTTCCAATGCGCTCCATCGTCACCGTCGCCATCGCAACTTCATTCTCCAGCACCGGCGGGGTTCCCTCTAAATATAAATACTCATCTGCATCTGACTGATAAGACTGGATACAATTGACTGCGCTTTTATCCGCCTCATCTTCCAGATACACATAACCGACATAATACTTTTCGGCAAACATGCTGATATTTACTCCGTTCTCTTTATACAGTTCCTCCAGTTCGGCAAGATCCTCCTCCATTTTTTCTTCTTCACCAACGTAAGTAGAAAAACGATTATTATCAATATAGATATCGGTCTTGCGCATCCCGAATAATTCTATTACCGAGTCGCTTTGAAGGGTGTTGCTGGCATTGCCCGGCAGAATCACCAATAAGGTTCCCAACGTAAATACAATTACCAGTATGGCATAATTCCGAAAATTACTGATAATATCATTGAATGCCAGATACAGGACTGCCGGCAGTCTTTTCCGGCGATTCAGTTTCATCACAGTTTTAGGCCGGAAGCGCTCTCCGGTCGAACCGTTGCGGATTGCCTGAATGGCCGTATATTTGTTCACTTTTCCGGTACTGAAATAACAAAAGCCGGCCACTAGTACAACCACTGTCAGGGCGCACAAAGCGCTGACCATCATATTGCCGGTCACCGATTGAATGACCAGCTGACGGCGGACAGTTTTCATAAACACCTCGCCAAACGGAAAACTGAATGCAAAACCGGTGGCCGTTCCTAAAGCAGCTAAAAACAAGTATTTAATCAGATAAAGTCTTTTGATATCACTATCTTTTAAACCAATCGCCTTCATAATACCAATCTCTTTATAATCTTCCTGCAGGGTAAATACAATTGTAAAACGAAGCACTACAAAAGCAATTGCGATCAGACAGATTCCTACGATGATCAGAATACTAAAGACCATCATATCCAACATATAAGTAGAATCCAGCATCCCCTGATCAAACATGGACATGATCATAAAGTTTTCCTGATTGATCTCTTTCGAAAGCTGCGTTACATCACTGCTGATAAACGAACACAAATTCCAGATATTAGCATCCTCTGTCAACAGATCACTGTAGTCATCATCACTGATGATCAACCGTGTAAACCCCATATAGGCTGAACCAAACACCATATCCTTTGAGATGTATGCAACCCTGCACACCTTCTCTTTGTCATTTACCTTAATTGTGATCTCATCACCGACGGCAACCTCATTTAGCTGCGCTTCAACGTAAGAAACTGCTATTTCACCCGGTTTTATTTCCCTGATCAGCTGGTCATTCTCATCAGTGATCAGATTATAATCCTGCGGCAACTTACTCAATGAAGTGCTCCACCGCATATCATATTTCTCCGCACCGATCTTTAAGTCTCCCTCTTCCACTATGATCAACTCTTCTTTTATCAGAGTGTCAATATAGTCTTTTTCTTCTGCCCAGTCTTCAATCTCATCCGTATTGGCAGTGATCATAAAGAAATCCGCCACTTTGGTCTGTTCCGCAAAATATGACAGCGCACTGTTGGTCGTAATCAGATTATTTACACTGCTGGCCAGAAATACGGTCGATATTATGATAAACATGAGTACGATGATATTCATCGTCTTTTTCCGCTTCAAGTCTTTTTTAAGTATGTTGCGTATCAACCTGTTGCCCTCTCTTTCCTACTGTCTAAATGCAGTATAAATGATAAATTATTAAATAATCCTTAAATGAAGATAATTAATCGGAAATGTCCCTTTCCCATAAAATTTATCTTGCACTTTCGACATAAATATGTATAATGGAATTGCATATAGTTAAGTTATACTAAACTTTTTGTTTAATTTTTCACTACTGGAAGAGGGTTAGAAAGATGGAGATCGGAACAAAATTAAAAGAACTCCGGGTCGGTAAGAGCCTGACTCAGGAAGAACTGGCCGACCGGGCCGAATTATCAAAAGGATTCATTTCCCAGCTGGAACGTGATCTGACTTCACCTTCAATCACCACCCTGGTAGATATTTTACAATGCCTCGGCACCGATTTAAAGGAGTTTTTTAGTGACGAGTCGGATGATCAGGTGGTATTTCACGATGAAGATTATTTTGAAAAAATAGATATAGAGCAAAAAAATAAGATTGAATGGATCATACCGAATGCCCAGAAAAATATGATGGAGCCGATCAGAGTCACGCTTGAGCCCGGCGGTACCACCTATCCGGACGTTCCTCATGAAGGGGAAGAATTCGGCTACATAATCAAGGGCAGTATCAAAATCCATATTGGCAGCAAAGTCTACAAGGCGAAAAAAGGCGAGTCCTTTTACTTTATTCCCAACTCGTCCCACTACATCAGTACACATGATAAAGCCGGTGCGGTCTTTATCTGGATTGCTGCGCCGCCCAGTTTCTAAATTTTTGAGGAGGTTCTTATAAATGCCTAATAAATTAATTGATATTGTAAATGTTTCAAAATCGTTTAGCGATAATCTGGTCATCGATGACCTCAACCTCTATATCCGGGAAAATGAATTTCTGACCCTGCTCGGCCCCAGCGGCTGCGGAAAGACGACTCTTCTGCGCATCCTGGGCGGTTTTGAGTCTCCCGATAAAGGTGCAGTTATCTTTCAAGGGAAAAACATCACCGATCTGGCACCTAATAAGCGCCAGTTGAATACGGTATTTCAGAAATATGCATTATTTTCCCATATGACCATAGCTGAGAACATCGCCTTTGGCTTGAAAATTAAAGGTAAATCGCAGAGTTATATCAACGATAAAATCAAATACGCTTTAAAACTGGTGAACTTAGACGGATTTGAAAACCGAACCCCCGATTCGCTGAGCGGCGGTCAGCAGCAGCGTATCGCTATCGCCCGGGCAATCGTCAATGAACCCAAAGTTCTTCTTCTTGATGAACCGCTGGGGGCTCTGGATCTAAAGCTGCGTCAGGATATGCAGTACGAGTTGATCCGGCTGAAAAATGAACTGGGAATTACCTTCGTATACGTAACCCACGATCAGGAAGAAGCACTAACCATGTCCGATACGATCGTTGTTATGAACCAGGGCTATATCCAGCAGATCGGAACTCCGGAAGACATCTACAACGAACCGCAGAATGCCTTTGTCGCAGATTTCATCGGTGAAAGCAATATTCTGGCTGCTACTATGATTGAGGATAAATTGGTAAAAATTCTGGGCGTCAACTTCCCCTGTGTTGATACTGGTTTTGGTCGTAACCGGCCGGTGGATGCAGTTATCCGCCCGGAAGATATCGATCTGGTAAAACCGGAAGAAGGAATTATGGAAGGGGTAGTGACCCACCTGATCTTTAAAGGTGTACATTATGAAATGGAGGTTACTGCCAACAATTATGAATGGCTGGTTCAGAGTACCGATATGTTCCCGGTTGGGACTGAGGTCGGCATCAAGGTCGATCCGTTCGATATTCAAATTATGAAAAAGCCAGAATCTGAAGATGCGGAGGCGGTTGCAATTGAAGAGTAGAAAAATATTAAGCGGACCCTATCTTTTTTGGGCGGTATCATTTATTATTATTCCTCTTTTGATCGTGGTTTACTATGGATTTACCGCCAAAGAGGGAGGCTTTACCTTAACCAATATCGCTCAGATTACGACACCGGAAAATCTCAAAGCACTGGGGCTGGCATTACTGCTCTCTCTGATCAGCACCGTGATCTGTCTGATCATGGCCTATCCGCTGGCGATGATCCTATCCGGAATGAATGTTAATCAAACCAGCTTCGTAGTGCTCATCTTCATTTTACCGATGTGGATGAATTTTCTGCTGCGGACATTGGCATGGCAGAATCTGTTGGAGAAGAATGGGGTCATCAATGCAATTTTATCCTTTCTCCATCTGCCAAGTTTAAATATAATCAATACACCATTTGCCATCGTACTTGGCATGGTATATAATTTCCTGCCCTTTATGGTCCTGCCGATCTATAATGTGCTGATAAAAATCGACAAAGATGTAATCTCTGCCGCCAAAGACCTTGGGGCCAATAGCTTTCAGACATTTATTAAAATTATCCTGCCGTTAAGCAAGCCGGGGATCATCAGCGGTATTACCATGGTATTCGTTCCGGCGCTTACCACCTTTGTCATCTCCGACCTACTGGGCGGAAGTAAAATCCTCCTGATCGGCAATGTCATCGAGCAGGAGTTCAAACAAAGCAGCAACTGGCATACCGGATCTGGTTTGTCACTGGTACTGATGCTGTTTATTATAGTAAGTATGGCTCTGATCGCCAAATATGATAAAGATGGAGAAGGGAGTATGTTCTGATGAAAAACGCATTTAAGAAAATTTATCTCGGGCTGATTATGCTTCTGCTCTACGCGCCGATCGCCACTCTGATCGTACTCTCTTTTAATAATTCTAAAACCAGAGCAAAATGGGGCGGCTTTACCATAAAATGGTATGCACAGCTATTTCAGAATGATTCCATCATGAATGCCCTCTACACGACTTTGATCATTGCCCTCCTCTCTTCCCTGATCGCTACTATTATTGGAACCATGGCCGCGATTGGAATTCAGGCTATGAACCGCAAAGTCCGCACCTTAATGCTGGGAATTACCAATATTCCGATGCTGAATGCCGATATCGTAACCGGTATTTCACTGATGCTTTTATTCATAGTATGCCGCTTTTCGCTGGGATTCACTACTATCCTGCTGGCTCACATTACCTTTAACATTCCCTACGTAATCCTCAGCGTCATGCCCAAACTGCGGCAGACCAACCGCCAGACCTATGAAGCGGCACTGGATTTGGGCGCGTCGCCGGTCTACGCCTTTTTCAAAGTGGTATTGCCGGATATTTTCCCCGGCATAATATCGGGTTTCCTGCTGGCATTTACAATGTCATTGGATGATTTTATCATCACCCACTTTACCAAAGGACCGGGGGTCGATACATTATCCACGAAAATATACAGCGAGGTGCGTAAAGGGATAAAACCGGAAATGTATGCTCTTTCCACGCTTCTGTTTGTGACGGTTTTGGTACTCTTAATTCTGATCAATACCAGCCCGGCTGAGAAATCTAAAACTCCGGTGTCACCGAAGATACAAAAGCGCCGCCGGATTACCCGCCTGATCCTGCGCAGAGTTATGCCGGCCGCTATGGCGGTAGTCGTAATCGCCGGCGGGATCTTCTACGCCTCAAAAAATGCCGGCCGCAGTGATAACCAGGTAATCGTATACAACTGGGGTGAATATTTAGACTCCGATGTGATTACCATGTTTGAAGCAGAAACCGGAATTCAGGTAATTTATGAAGAATTTGAAACCAATGAAATCATGTATCCGAAAATTCAGTCAGGAGCCATCGCTTATGATGTTGTATGCCCTTCTGACTATATGATCCAGCGGATGATCGAAAATAACCTTCTGGCCGAGATCAACTATGATAACATCCCCAATATCCAATATATCGGTGAAGAATATATAGAACAATCCCAGCAATTTGATCCCGAAAACAAATACTCCGTGCCTTACTGCTGGGGAACAGTGGGAATCCTCTATAATAAGACTATGGTCGATGAACCGATTGACAGCTGGTCGGTATTATGGGATGAAAAATATACCGACAGCATCCTGATGCAGGACAGTGTCCGCGATGCTTTTGCCGTAACCTTAAAATATCTGGGGTATTCATTGAATTCCACCGATCTGGATGAGCTGACCGAAGCCAAGAACTTGCTTATCGAGCAAAAACCGTTAGTTCAGGCCTATGTCATCGACCAGGTTCGTGATAAGATGATCGGCAACGAGGCTGCCATCGGAGTGATATACTCCGGTGAAGCAATATTTACCCAGCAGGAAAATCCGGATCTGGAGTATGTGATTCCCAAAGAAGGCTCCAATGTCTGGATCGACTCATGGGTCATACCCAAAAATGCCAAACACAAAGAAAATGCGGAAGCATTCATCAACTTCCTCTGCCGGCCCGATATCGCTCTGATGAACTTTGAGTATATCACCTATTCCACTCCCAATACCGCGGCCCAGAAATTAATTGAAGACGAAGCCATCAGAAACAGCACCATTGCTTTTCCTGACGCTTCTGAATTAAATCGCTGCGAAACCTTTCAGTTCCTCGGTGATGAAAATGATGCAATTTATAATGCCCTCTGGCGGGAGGTAAAGTCTAATTAACTTGTCAAGACGCCACTGCGTGGAATGAGGTATTTATCACATCAACTAAATAAACCTTATCGAACATCTCAGTTTAACAGAAATAGGTAAATCTCTATCATTCTGGGAATGTTCTGGCAGGATCAAACCAGCGGAAAAGGGCAGCCAAATATCTCTAAGTGAACAATCAGCAGGTGCTTTTAGCGACGGCGAAATCCACTGTTTACGCAGACTTGACGCGAAGACTCTCCTGAGCGTCATTAGTCGTAGTTAACAGTTAGTTCGCCAGAGCGTTACCTGCGTTCACGTGAGATATTTGGCTGCCCTTTTACGCGCACCTTTTCCGCGTCCAATTATACATGATAGCATCCGCCACCGATGAATTCCCTCACCAGTGAATTCATCGGTATATAATCGCTGTTCAGTCCGACAAAATAATCCAGAAACTTCAGCAGGCGCTTTGCCTCTATATACTCCTGACAATCCTTTTCAATGCCAAACAACAGCGGTTCGATATATTGTTTCAGCACTGCCAGTTCATACACCAGCGCCGAATTAAACATCACATCGGCTTCTTCCTGATATGGGAAGATGTTCGCTTCCTCTCCCCGGCGCACCGAGCTCCACATCGCAATCGTTTCCTTCGCTTTGGTCCCGCGCGTTCTGGCGTCCCGGACAATCCGCCGGATCAGTCTGCCGTCAGTAGATGGAATACGGTTGTGTTCATCAATATTTAACTGGGTCAGAGCACTGATATAGATTTTGAATTTGTTTCGGTCAGGCAGCTTTTCTGTCAGCTGTGGATTCAGACAATGAATCCCCTCAATTACCAGAATATCATGTTCTCCCAGTTTCTTAGTCTCACCAGTATAGTTCCGCTTACCCTGTATAAAATCAAATCGAGGCACTTTAATTTCTTTGCCCTCCAGCAATGCCTTCATGTCGGCATTGAAATAATCTACATCCACTGCCAGTATGCTCTCCAGATCCAATTCTCCGTTTTCATCCCGCGGTGCCAGCTTGCGGTCGACAAAATAATTATCCACACCAATGGGATGCGGTACCAGACCGCTGGCCCGAAGCTGAATCGACAGCCGGTGGGAAAATGTAGTTTTCCCCGATGAAGACGGCCCGGCGATCAGGATCAGTTTAATATCGCCTTTCTGCACAATCTCTTCGGCAATTTCCGCGATCCGTTTCTCCTGCATCGCCTCCTGTACCAGAATCACCTCTCTGGCATCGCCATGAGTCACCTGGTCATTCAGCGCTCCAACCGTCTCGATTCCCTGTAGATCCCCCCACTTGGTCGACTCCTTCATTACCTGAAACAATTTATTCTGCGGCTGCAAGGGCCGAACTACTTTAGATTCCTTTCGGGCAGGCATCTGCAGCACAAGTCCCTCATCATACAAATATAATTCAAAATACTTCAGATAACTGGTACTGGGTACCATATATCCGTAATAATAATCTTCAAATTCATTAATGCTATATATGTTAACCCGTGATACCCTGCGGTAGCGGAACAGTTTTTCTTTATCATACATGCCATACTGCTTAAATAAGGCAATCGCATCGTCAGTATGGAGGGAGCGCTTATTAAGCGGTATGTCCCTTTCAACCATCTCCTGCATCCGTACTTTCACCCGATCCAAAAAATCCTGTGTCAACTTAATATCACCTTCAATGGTGGTGTAATATCCCCGATCAACCGAAAAATGAACCCGAACCTTCTGAATAGCCTGATGCTGTGCCACATCATATATAGCCTTTACCATCAAGAAGCACATACTCCGCTTATACGTCTGGTGCCCGATCAAATCACCGGCCGTCACAAACCGAATCACAATATCCTGCTGCAGCGTTTTACGAAGTTCCTGTAAGCGGTCATTGGCAAAGACCAGAAGGATGTCATCCGGATAGCTCTGCTGAAAATCGGCCGCAATTTTCTGATAAGATGTTCCCACTTCATACTCTTTAATTATTTCACCAATCTGGACTTTATATTTCTGATCGTTCAAATAACCACTCCCTTTCACAATCCTGTCTAAGGCTTAAACGACCCGGAAGGGATGGTGCACTTCCGCTGTTGTAACCCGCATATTAGGAAATTTTCTTTCTATATACATTTTTATGTCCTCAATAAAGATATATTCCATCCCATAATGCCCGGCATCAATAATCGCCATATCTCTAGCTGCCGCATCAATTCCTTCATGATGACCAATATCACCGGTAATCAGAACATCTGCTTTCTTACTTAATGCTGCTTCGGTCATATGCTTGCCTGAACCTGGTGAAACCGCAACCCGCTTTACCTCTTTCCCGGGATCACCAAACACTCTTACGGTATCCAGGGCGAAGCTCTTCTTTACATGCTCACAATACCGTTCCAGCGTCATGGCTTCCGCAAGCTCTGCCACCTCACCAATACCCCGCTCCCGGCCTTCTTCGGAACAGGTAGTATTCAGAACTGCCGGGTTCTGAAATCCCAGCTTCTGTCCTGCCAGTTCTCCCATCCGCAGGACATCGTAGTTGGTGTGCATAGCATAATAAGATATATCATTTTGAATCATCTGCACCAGGCGCCGGGGAATGAATTCTTCATCTGTCACTTTTTTTAAAGGTGAAATAATCAATGGATGATGGGTGATCAGCAGATCGGCCTTTTGTTCAATCGCCTCTTCAATAACCTCATCAGTGGCATCCAGCGCTATGTAGATATTTTTAATAGTCTTTCCCAGCCGTCCTGCCAGCAAGCCTGTATTATCCCACTCCAAAGCATATTCCGGGGGGAAATCCTGTTCCATTTTCGCAATGAGCTCTCTGCAAATCATTTTGCTATCCTTTCCAGTGCTTCTCTGCTGCAAATAAGTTCCGCCTCAATATCCCGTCTGCGCTCAGCGGCGGCCTCGCTTTGCAGCTTTGCTAGTTGGGATAAAAGCTGCTCTTTCTGTTCGATTTCGCGTGTAATATACTGATGCAGCAGCGGATGTTTTGCTTTCAGCAGCCTTCGTCCATAACGCAATTCCATTGGTGTATAGGGTGCCTCATATCCATGTTTTATATGCATCACCGGATAGAACTTACCCTCTTCCAAAACCATCTCTTCCTCCTGCACAATAAAATTATTTATCTGCAGGTATTCCCGAACCTTTACCAGTTCTGACTGCGGCTGAAGAACAAACTCCTCAATGGCAGCCGTCACTTCCGGCCAATCAGATAATATCCTTATTACCAGGGCTCCGCCCATCCCGGCCAAAACAACCGACTGCACTTCATCAGAATTCAAATTCTGCATTCCGTCCGATATCCGGGTCTCAATAATGGACTCCAGATGATAGGATTTAATATGATCGGCAGCTCTGCTGAGCGGTCCTTCATTAATATCCATGGCAAGGACCCGGGGACTGCCATTCTTAGCCAGATAGATCGGAATGTAACCATGGTCGGTCCCGATATCAGCAACAGCATAACCAGCGGTTACAAATGCCGCCACCACCTTCAGTCTATTCGATAATTCCATATCAGCCTCTAATCCAGATAGTCTCTAAGCTTCCGGCTTCGGCTCGGATGACGCAGCTTGCGCAGCGCTTTGGCCTCGATCTGACGGATACGCTCTCTGGTAACATCAAATTCTTTGCCCACTTCTTCCAGGGTCCTCGCCCGTCCATCGTTCATCCCAAAACGCAGACGCAGTACCTTCTGCTCTCTTTCGGTCAAGGTATCAAGCACTTCACCCAGCTGTTCTTTCAGCAGGGTTGCCGCAGCCGCCTCTGCCGGTACCGGTACATTGTCATCCTGGATAAAATCACCCAGATGGCTGTCTTCTTCTTCACCAATAGGCGTTTCTAATGATACCGGTTCCTGGGAAATCTTGAGGATCTCACGCACACGTTCTACCGGCATGTCCAATTCTTCCGCAATTTCTTCCGGCGTTGGTTCACGCCCCAACTCCTGCAGCAGCTGCCTGGATACCCGGATCAGTTTATTAATGGTTTCAACCATATGCACCGGAATCCGAATGGTCCTGGCTTGATCGGCGATCGCTCTGGTGATCGCCTGACGGATCCACCACGTAGCATAGGTACTGAACTTAAAGCCCTTTTGATAATCAAATTTCTCCACCGCCTTGATCAGTCCCAGATTCCCTTCCTGAATCAGATCCAGAAACAGCATTCCGCGTCCCACATAACGCTTAGCAATACTGACTACCAGGCGCAGATTGGCTTCAGCCAAACGCTTCTTGGCTTCCTCATCGCCGTCTGCCATCCGTTTTGCCAGTTCTACCTCTTCTTCCGCATTTAGCAGGGGAACCTTACCGATTTCCTTGAGATACATACGAACCGGATCTTCAATGCTGATTCCGTCCGGAACCGATAAATCAATCTTCTCGACATCCACTTCATCTTCTTCACTCAATTCTATCTCGACATCATCATCCTCATCGGCATCGCTACTTATACGAAGAACATCAATATTATTGGAATCCAGACATTCAAAGACCTTGTCCATCTGCCCTTCTTCCAATTCTATATCCACAAAGAAATCATTAATTTCCTGAAGCTCAAGTATACTTTTCTTTTTCTTTCCCAGTGTAACCAGTTCTTTGAGCTTCTCCTCAAACTTCATTGTATTTTCTTCCATTTTGTATCCTTCCTCTCATTGCTTGCTTATATTTTATCCCTAATTAACGAAAGATATGCAGTTTCTCAAGGTCTTGCAGCTCATGTTTGGCATCCATGAGTTTCTGCAGGCCTTCCATATCGGTTGGCGAAAGCTGTCTCGCCGCCTCGTCGATACTATATCTTTTCACCCTAAGAATCGTTTCTTTCAATGCCTTTTCCTGTTTATCCGTTGTATTTATTTCCCGGATCTTAGTATGGAACAGACCGGCGACTTCCCGGTGTTCTTCTTCGTCGGTAAAGTGATTCATGAGCTGGGCCGGCTTTACATGGCCTTCCTCATATTGCTGATATAGAATCTGGGCAACCGTCCGGTAAAGCTCCTTGGTAAAATCCTGTGGAGTGATGTACTTACGGATCTGCCTGAATACCCGCTCGTCTTCAGCCAACCAGGTCAACAGAATCTTCTGTGACTTGAGATTGCCGTCTTCTTTACTCTTATCCTGATTTACCGCCTCCCTCGGCCGGCTCACCGGTTTAGCCTGACCAGTTTCAATGGCAACTTTATTCACCAGCTTCCGCAGATCATCATAATTGACCCGGTATTCTTTGGCTACTGCTTCAATATAATTATTGCGCTCAATCTCTTCGTCAAACTCAGTCAGCTTCCGGGCTGCCTCTTTCATGAAAGCAGTCTTACCTTCAGGCGAATTGAGATCATAGTTTTGTTTCAGCACCTCCAGACTGAACATAAAGCCATTCCTCGCCTCTCCAATTCTTGCCTCAAATGCCTCGGAACCTAAATTCTTAATGAATTCATCTGGATCTTTATAAGGATCCATTCGGATTATCTTGGCCGAAATCCCCATATCCTTCAGTAACGGTACCGCCCTTATCGCAGCTTTGGTCCCTGCCTCATCGCTATCGTAGGTCAAAAAGACTTCCCGGAACCCCCTCTGCGATATCAGTCTGGCATGCCCCATCGTCAGTGCCGTTCCCAGCGATGCTACCGCATTCGTAAAGCCCGCCTGATGCAGTGCGATGACATCCATATAGCCTTCGCAGATCAGCAAGTAAGCTTTTCTGGTTGTCCGGGCACGGTGAAATCCGTACAAATTTCGGCTTTTATCAAAAACAAGAGTTTCCGGTGAATTCAGATACTTCGGCATTCCATCGCCCATAACTCGGCCGCCGAAGCCAATGACTTTGCTATTGATATCCATAATCGGAAACATAACCCGGTTCCAGAATTTATCGTGTACACCATACCGCTCATCGGGACTGGCTAATCCGGCTTTCATAATGACTTCGTCAGAAAATCCTTTTGACTTCAGATAACGATACAGGTCATCACGGTACTTGTCGGAATATCCCAGTCCAAACTGTTTTATAGTCCCCTCGCTCAGCCCGCGGCCAGTCAGATACTTATATGCTGCTTGTCCGTTCTCCTGCTTTAATAATGCATAAAAATAAGCCGCTGCCGACTTATTTACTTCCAAAAGCCGGTTCTTCAAATTAGCTTTTTCTTTTGCTTCCTGCGAGTATTCAATTTCCGGAAGTTCAACTCCTACCCGGTCAGCCAAAAATTTCAGTGCTTCGGTAAATGAATAATTCTCATACTCCATCACAAAAGTAAACACATTTCCACCGGCACCACAGCCAAAACAATAGTACATCTGCTTCTGCTGACTCACCGAAAAAGAAGGTGTCTTTTCATTATGAAAGGGGCAGAGTCCAAAATAGGAGCTGCCCTTCTTCTGTAATTTTATATAGCCCGAAATTACATCTACAATGTCATTCCTTGAGCGCACTTCTTCTACTAATTCTTCCGAATAGTACATATGTACCTTCCTTTTGATATTTTACTTCTATAAATATATATTCGACAAGCAGGTCCCATTTCCTTTTAATAATTCCAAGATTTTGGAACAAACAATTCCTCAAACTTCTTTACTGCATATGAATCGGTCATTCCGGCAATATAATCGCAGATAATCTGTTCCTTAGAGTCTCCGCGTTCTTCCATGCTCACGAGAAATTGCTGCGGTAAAAGCTCTATATGGTCCATATAGTATCCAAACAAATTGGTCAGCATGTGGATTGCCTTTTCCTCTTCACCCTTTGCAATCGGGTTTTCATATACATTCTTAAACATAAATTTACGCATATCCAGTGTCGCTTCCCGAATCTCCGGCGACATGCATATTTCCGGCTGATCCATACTGCATGTGATCACATCATGCACCATCGTATCCAGACGGATCCGGCTATTTTCACCCAATGCATTACGCAGCTCTTTCGGTATCTCTTCTTCGGTCAGTATGCTGCCGCGTATGGCATCGTCAATATCATGGTTGATGTAAGCCATTTTATCAGACAAACGGACAATCTGCCCTTCCAGTGTAGAAGGCTTTCCTGCAGTCTGATGATTTAAAATGCCATCAACCACCTCCGCGGTCAGATTCAGTCCTTGCCCATGCTTCTCCAATACTTCTACCACCCGTACGCTCTGCTCATTGTGGGCAAAGCAAATGGTGGCAATCCGGTTCAGAGCCCGTTCTCCAGCATGGCCATACGGAGTGTGCCCAAGATCGTGTCCCAGCGCAATAGCTTCTGCCAGATCCTCATTGAGCCGCAACGCCTTGGCAATGGTCCGGGCATTTTGTGAGACCTCCAGTGTGTGTGTGAGCCGGGTCCGGTAGTGATCCCCTTTCGGCAGTAAAAACACCTGTGTCTTCTGCTTCATCCGCCGGAATGATTTACAGTGCAGGATGCGGTCACGGTCGCGCTGAAATACCGGGCGGATATCACATTCCTGCTCCGGCTTGCGGCGCCCTTTAGAATTCTTACTCAAAATTGCATACGAGCTTAAATAGGTTTCTTCCCGTTCTTCTAGCTTTTCCCGAATGGTCATAAACACCTGCTCCTTTCATATCTTTAATTGTCGCCATATTATTTCCATAATTCGTGATTGACATTCATACAGTTTCATAGTATTATATTTTACGGACGGCAAAGTTATCAATGCCGTATGCGGAAGTGTCGGAACTGGCAGACGAGCAAGACTAAGGATCTTGTGAGCAATGCGCTCGTGTGGGTTCAAGTCCCATCTTCCGCATGTTTGATTAAATTTTTGAAACCCTTGTATTTATGGGTTTCTTTTTTTATTCTTCAATATCGAAAACCGATTAAAACAAAAGTGTCCCAACATCAGACAGATTCTTATCCTGTTTGATTCCGGAACACTTATATTACATGATTATGCTAATTTGCCTTTGGCTGCTTCAGCCAGCGCGGTAAATCCGGCTGCGTCATTGACTGCCAGCTCTGCAAGCATTTTTCTGTTCATTTCAACGTTTGCCAGCTTAAGTCCATACATGAACCGGCTGTATGATAATCCGTTCATTCTTGCCGCAGCATTAATTCTTGCGATCCATAACTGACGCATCTGACGTTTACGCTGTTTTCTGCCTGCATATGAAGTAGCCAATGCTCTCATAACTGACTGTTTCGCTACTCTGTATTGTTTTGATCTGGCGCCTCTGTAACCTTTTGCCAGTTTTAATGTTCTATTGTGCTTTTTCTTAGCGTTCATTCCGCCTTTAATTCTTGCCATCTCTTAAATCCTCCTTCAAAATATACCAGATCTTATAAATATGGTAAAACTTTCTTCATATTTTTTACATTTGTTGCATCTGTGATAGTTGCTTTTCTAAGATTTCTCTTTCTCTTGGTAGACTTCTTGGTTAAGATATGACTCTTGTAAGCTTTGTTTCTTTTTAATTTCCCAGTAGCAGTCTTCTTGAAGCGCTTTGCAGCTGCTCTATTTGTTTTAATTTTTGGCATAGTAATTCCTCCTTGATAATCCCTCCACACGATATTGACTGTGCAGACATGTAATTTATGTTTAACGTTTTTCAGTTAAAACCATCGTCATGGTGCGGCCTTCCATCTTAGCCGGCTTTTCGATGGATGCGATATCTTCCATCATCTTTGCAACATCATCCAGAATATGTCTTGATTTCTGAACATGAGCCATCTCTCTTCCACGGAAACGCAATGTCACTTTGACTTTGTTCCCTTTAGTAATGAACTTTCTCGCGTTATTCACTTTCGTGTTCAAATCATTGGTATCAATATTCGGTGACAGAACGATTTCCTTAATATCAATTACCTTCTGCTTCTTTCTGGCTTCTTTGGCTTTTCTTGCCTGTTCATACTTATACTTACCGTAATCGATAATCTTGCAAACCGGTGGTTTCGCTTTAGGCGAAATCTTAACCAGGTCCAGCTCTGCCTCTTCCGCCAGTTTCATAGCTTCCCGTGCTGACATGATGCCCAGCTGTTCGCCACCTTCTCCTACCAGCCTCACCTCTTTGTCCCGGATTTGTTCGTTAATCATTAAATCACTAATAGTAGTACACCTCCATCATAAAATAAACATAAAAAATAAGTGAATAGCCGAGACTATCCACTTATATAATATATCTGCATAAAAGTCCTGTAATAATTACGGACCAACACCTGCTGTGATATAAAACACATAGTCACCTGATCGTGCTATGGTGAGAGTGGATACTCTACTTTGCTTTTGCTACACGCAAATATTAAAATACCATACTTTTATGATATTGTCAATATTTATCTCGCCTTTCCCATAAAGAAAACTGCAACCACTCCTGGTCCGGTGTGGCTTCCGATCACCGTGCCGATGGCATTGATCAAAATCTTTACATCTCCCATCCGCTCTCTTACCAGACCGGCAACATATTGAGCATCCTCAAAACAATCACCATGGGTGATTAGTATTTCATCATTCTCCCAGCCTTCAACCTGCTCCATCATCCGATCCACAAGCTTGTTTAAGGATTTTTTCCGTCCCCGCTCTTTGCCGGTAACCTCCAGCTTTCCTTCATTACTCATGTAAATGATCGGTTTAATCTTTACCATTGTTCCTAATATGGCAGTTGCCTTAGAAACACGTCCGCCGCGATGAAGATGATTCAGATCATCCACCGTAATATTGTGACACACGTGAAGTTTGTTTTCTTCCACCCATGCTGCCACTTCATCGATATCTTTCCCGGACTCCTTAAGTGCCACCGCCTTGCGCAGCAGTAATCCTTCACCCATACATGCACACAGGGAATCAATAGCGTATATCTTAGCTTCCGGATATTCTTCTGCCAATTCCTCTGCCGCCAATTTTGCACTGGCACAGCTTCCGCTCAAACCAGAAGAAAATGCGATATGCAATATGTCTTTTCCTTCTTTCACCAAAGGTTCCATCACTTCTCTGGTCTGCACCGGTGTGACCTGGGAAGTAGTCGGCATAGAGCCTGCCCGCATCCGTGCAAAAAACTCTTTATACGGGAGTCCTTTCATATCATCATAGGATGTTCCATCTATGATATACGATAAAGAAATTACTGGAATACCATGCTCCTCCATATATTCTTTTGGTAAATCAACAGTACTGTCCGTCGTAATTATATATTCTCTCATTATGCTTCCTCCTGCTGTTCAACTACAGATATCATATCACTTTTCTCTGTATTTGGCAAAAGGTTTGTTATATTATCCGTACTGCCAGGTGCATTCTGATCCTTTGGCACTACTTTGATTTCAATCGCTTCCAGACGTTTGGAATACCCTTCCGTTCCGGCCGTCTCGCCATCTCTCGCCCAGCCAAGCCAGCCATAATCCTGGCAATGTACACGATAATAGACGTTGTAATTCCCGGCAGCTTCTCCGGTCAGCTCAATCTCAATTGCTTCCAGACGCTTAGACTTTCCTGAAGTTCCGCTTAATCCTCCGTTAGATGCCCAGTTTTTCTCCCAACCCAGATCTTGTACATGGGTCCGGTATCTGATCCCTCCATCTATATCAGATGTTAACTTAATGTTAATTCCTTCCAGACGATAAGATTTTCCTGAGGTTCCGCTCATTTGCCCATTACTTACATAACCCTGCCAACCGGCATTCTGCACATGCGTCCGGTATAAAGCTCCGGAAACATAGGCGCTATCATAACTACTGGTGATTCCCTCTACCTCTCCCGGAACCGTTCCGGCCTTTTCTACCAGCATTACCTGGATTCCTTCCAGACGCTTCCCAAGTCCTTCTGAACCGGCATATTCACCATTCTTCGCCCAATTAAGCCAGCCATAGCTCTGACAATGCACACGGTAATAAACATCATATTCCTCCGCCGCTGCATCGGTAAGCCTGATACGAATAGCTTCCAGACGCTTTTTCTGACCGGACGTTCCACTTAAGCCTCCGTTAGATGCCCATAAACTTTCCCAACCCTGATCCTGTACATGGGTCTGATACTCAATTCCGCCATCAATATCAGAGGTCAGTTTCAGGTTGATTCCTTCCAGTCGATAGGATTTGCCTGTAGTTCCGCTCATTTTCCCATTTTCCACATAGGATTGCCAGCCAACATCTTGTACATGGGTCCGGTACAGCACCCCTGAAACAAATGATTTTTCATAATCATTAAATACGCCTGCCCATGCATTCCCTGGCTCTTCGTTCTTTAGCATCAACATAATCTGAATTGCTTCCAGCCGTTTACCTAATCCCTCCGAACCCGAATATTCACCATTCTTCGCCCAATTAAGCCAGCCATAGCTCTGGCAGTATACACGGTAATAAACATCATATTCCTCTGCGACCGGACCATCTAATCTAATCCTGATCGCTTCTAAGCGTTTCGATTTACCAGAAGTACCACTCATCCCTCCGTTAGCTGCCGACCATTCATCTTCCCAGCCGACATCCTGAATCTGTGTCATATATTGGATACCGCTCTCAGTATCTGTTTCATCCAGTCCGGTCAGCGAAATGCTGATAGCCTCCAGGCGCTTGGACTCACCGATTGTTCCGCTGATATCACCATTGGTGACCGCCGTCTGATCTCCATAGCCCTGAACGTGGGTATAGTATTCAACACCGATTTCCTCCTCCTGCTCCCAAAAGCCTTTCTCTTCTGTTTCAGATCCGCCATCGCTTCCGGTTGTGCCACCGATACTCTCGTCTTGCAAGCTAATAGTATCCTCTTCCGCCGCGGCCGGAATATAAGAAAACGTCACGGTAACTATCATGGCACCGGTCAGCATCAAAATCAATACTAAATTCTTTGTTCCTCTTTTCATCATACACCTCATCAATCAATAAAACATGTCTATTATTACAGACATTATTATACCAAAATCTGGGAGTAAAAACAATTGTCGAACTTATAGAATTAATTGCGCCTTATATCCAGAAAACTGCGAGGGATAATGGTCCGGTTCGTTATAATTACGATTACCACAAATATACTGCCAATAATAAAGCCCGTCAGGTTGAAGATTGCTGTCAGTACCATCAGGATAAGCCGCATAAATTTCAGCGCATATCCCAGTTCAAAGTTAGGCTGGGTGTAATTGGCAACCGCGACAAAGGCCATATAGAGCATGACTTCTGAATTGAACCAGCCCGATCTCACCGAGTATTCCCCCATTACGATACCAGCCAGGACACTCAAAGGAGTACTAAGCATACTCGGTGTCGATAAAGAAGCCAGCCGAAGGCCGTCAATTGCCAGTTCCCAGATCAGGAACTGCCAGATCAGCGGCAGATTCATCTCATCTTTAATCTCAATAAAGTGAAATGCGTCCGGAAACCACGTAGGATTCTTCATAAATAACATAAAAGCCGGAATCAAAAATATAGTGACCAGAGTGATCAGAATCCTTGTTGTTTTCAGATACAATGCTGTTACGGTCGGAAAGTAATAATCATTCGGTTCTTCAATAATATCCAGAATTGATGTCGGCAGTATCAATGCCGACGGTGAGTTATCAACCAAAATTACTACTTTCCCTTCAAACAGACAAGCCGCGGCCGTATCCGGACGCTCAGTGAATTTATACTTGGGGAACGGATTAAATCTTTTCCTTGAAATAAGTGCTTCAGCAAGCGTTTGCTGGGACATTTTCAATTCGCCTAAATCGAGGTTTTTAATTTTATTGATGATCAGCTCCCGGATCTTATCTTCTACCCGCCCCTCCATATAGCAAATAGCAACATCGGTCTGTGAACTTCTACCGACACTTTCGATCTTGATAACTAATTTAGGGTCACGGATCCGCCTCCGGATCATGGCAGTGTTTGATACAATCGTTTCAACAAAACCATCGCGCGGTCCCCGCAACGATTTATCATTTTCCGGTTCATCGATCCCTCTGGTGGGATACGACCGTAGATCAAGCATAAAACCAGCTTCATATCCATCAACAAATAAACATAATAAACCGGACAGTACCTGCGTTGTAATCTGTTCAAAATCACCAGCGGCAGTCACATCAACATGAGGAATGAACCGCTCGGAAAATTCAGTTGCGGTATCAGGCATCTCATCACTTTTTATCCAGTGCATATTAGCCATGATATCACGCATTACCTCATCTTTAATAAACCCATTAATGTAAAAGAAACTGCATCTCCTCTCACCTACGATCATATCCCGCCTGATAATGTCAAAACTTTCCTCCACCGGAAGAATACTGCTCATACAATGTACATTATCATCCAATGATTTACTGACTAACCTTTTTTCCATGTATCTGTCAACCTCCATTTATTTCACTTTATACATGGATATAATTCCCTGTTGATTAAAAAATATGTGACCCGGATTATCTTTTCCTGAGTCACATTTATTTTATGTTCCAATTGCTTAATTTGTTGTACTGCCGAATCCGCCATTACGCTTTTCGGTTGCATCATCATCAACCGTAATTCCATACTCCACAAAAATCCCCTGCATGAAGCCGGTTCCTGCTTTCAATTCCAGTATCTTGTCATCTTTAGTATCATTGGTGAGCTTGGCCATAATATGACCCTCATTATCAGAATAAAAGTAATCACTGTCGATGATTCCCACCGTATTATTAAGCTGCAGGCGGTATTTGAATCCAAGGCCGCTGCGGGGATAACATTTCAACACCCAGTTATCTTCCATCCTGGCCCGGATGCCTGTCGGTATCAGCACTGTCCGGCCCGGTTTTACCGCTAATGTGACAGGAGTGTAAAAATCATATCCAGCCGAACCGGCAGTCGCACGCCGCGGCAGTTTTATCTCAGCATATGCCGTCTTCGCTTCCTGTTCATCAAGTGCAAATTCCGCCGCAAATGCTTTGACAAACTGTTCTTCACTTACCTTATAAAATTTCGCGATCCTCTTCATGTAAACACACTTCTCCTTTGTTTAAGCTCTTCTTGACATCTATGACCCGCTGATTTGCACTTCCCCGCCAGTGCAGAGACTCATTCTTTTGCTCTATCCGAAACTCTCCGTCCACCAGAACATCCACATATCCGACAATCGCATTATCTTTAATGTCTTCCCATAGATCACCGGTATACAGCCATATTGTCTTATCGGGAAACCTCTCCTTAATCTCTTTAGCCAGCCGGGTCACTTCATATGCATTGTTCGGATGCATCGGATCACCGCCGCTGAAGGTGATGCCGCTAATATATTTCTGCTCCAGCTGGCTGAATAATTCCTCCCTGGCCGCCTGATCGAATATCAGTCCGCCGTTTGCATCCCAGGTGATGGGATTATGACACTCCTTACAGCAATGGCTGCATCCGGCTACCCACAGTACCACCCGCAGTCCGTCACCATTGAGCATATCATCTTTCGTAATATTGTGATAGCGCATTACATGCTCTTCCTCTCTGCAATTTCAGCCATCTTTGCATCATTTAAGCGGGTATCGCCTTTCACCCGCGAATAAGACAGATAGCCGTTCATCCGGTCGATCTTGGTTAAATTCATACTTCCGCATTCCGGGCAGACATCCATCGCCAGTTCTTCATGGCCGCAGTCGTCACAATAGGCTAATGAAAGATTGACCCCTTCATAATATCCCATTTCCATAGCCCGGCGGATCAGCGATTTAACCGCTTCTTTATTATAATTGATGGGATATTTTACATACTGGATCTTGCCGCCGTTGCACAGATCCCAGAACCGGCCTTCCAGATCCTGCTTTTCAATCGGTGTGATGTCTTCCGCTACATGGCAGTGGAAGCTGTTGCTGATATATTCGCGATCCGAAACGTTTTCAATAATACCGTATTTCTTGCGGAACTGCTGCACCTGAAGCCCACACAGATTTTCGGCAGGTGTTCCATAAATGGCATACAGATGTCCGTCTTCCTGCTTGAATTCCTGGATCCGCTTATTAATATACTCCATCGTCTGTACGGCAAATTCGCCGTCTTCTACCAGGGATTTCTTGTTATATAACTGCTGCAGCTCATTTAAGGCTGTGATTCCAAATGATGCAGTCGCAGATTTTAATATAGGCTTGATCTTATCATATAACCCCAGATTACCGCCATAAAATCCCCCTTCACAGTAAGCCAGAGGATTCGTCGACGCTTTCATCTGACCAAGGTACTCGTAAGTACGGATATGGAGCCGCCGGATCAATTCCAGATAATAGTCCAGCACTTCGTAAAATTCTTTGCCTTCCTGCCGCGCTTTGGCCAGAATCATCGGCAGATGCAGACTCACCGCACCAATATTAAACCGGCCCACAAATACCGGCTTATCATTTCCATCCGTCGGATTCATACCGCCGCGTTCATACCAGGGCGAAAGGAATGCCCGGCAGCCCATCGGACTGATCACCGCACCATACTGCTTGTACATGCTTGCCACATACCCTTTGCCGCTCAGGCTGAGCCAGTCCGGATACATAGTTTTCTGGGAGCACGCAATCCCCGCTTCAAACAATTCTTCCAGCGGCTTGCCCGGACCATGAAGCTCTTCATCATATAAAAATACGATCTTCGGAAACAGCACCGGTTTCTTCTGCCCCTTCTTGCCCTGACCGTTTTTCCGGACTTCCAGCATCTTTATGGTTGCCAGCCTGCCGTATTTGGTGGTATTCAGGCCGACTGTTACCGTTATAAACGGATAATCCCCGCGGCTGGAAGATACCGAGTTAAACTTATACTCCCACCCCTGAAATCCTTGTTCCATTTCTTTCTCCAGATCTTTCCAGGAAATTTCCTGAGCCACCTCTTCGGATAATCCCAGACTGCGATATTTTTCGAGCAGCTGTCGGTGTGATTTTTCCGCAAACGGGGTCAGGATATCATCTACACTGGGAACTGTAAACCCGCCATACTGCTGGCTTGCCGCACTCAATACGATGTCACCGATCACGTCAAATGCCGTATCCAGCGTCTTTGGTTCATTGTACCAGAGATTTCCCATCTCAAACCCGCCGTCCAGCACATTTTTCACATCAAAGAGACAGCAGTTCATCGTATCCCTTCTGGCCGACATATCATGAATATAAATATATCCCTCCCGGATTGCCTGAATTTCTTCAACCGTCAGGAAGAACTTCTTATACAATTCCTTATTCAATTCATTGAATATAAGACTGCGCTTGGTCGATACCAGTGCGCTGTCGGTATTGCTGTTTTCTTTATCACCAATGTACATGATCGACTGGCTCTTCTTGTAAACATCATCCAGCATCTTTACAAAGTCCTGTTTATAATTGCGGTAATCGCGGTAGCTCTTGGCCACCATCGGACTCACTTCTTCCAGAGCACCTTCCACAACATTGTGCATTTCCGCGATCGGAATCCGATCGACGTTCATTTCTTCTACTTTTTTTTCAACAAAATCACAGATGAATTTTAAGTCTTCGTTTGAAAACTTTATCAATGCACGGTAAGCCGACTTATTCACAGCCACTATTACCTTCTGGACATTAAACTCTTCTTCTGTACCATCCTTTTTAATTACCCTTATTCTACTCATAGCATTTAGCTCCTTTCTTCCATCTTACATTCACTATATCTAGTATTTTCTGAAATTTCATTTACTATATAATGTGTTTTAGTGTCTTTTAATATTATCATTTTGCTCGCAATCCGTCAACGCTATTGGTCAGAAATATTGCACAAATTTTTATAATAAAACAGAAGATGATTTACCATTTAAATCATCCTCTGCTAAAAGATACTTTTGACTTAACCCAAGTGGAATACTTCTTTAAGATCCACTGATACCGGGCTATTGTCGGGGTTAGTCGCCATAATATCAGCCATATATGCCCACCATTTTTTGCAGACCTCTGTATCTGCACTCTTGGCCCACTCTGTTTCATCTTCTAATTCTATATAACCATAAAGAAGGCTGCTTTCCCGGTCAAGAAAAATAGAATAATTACTGCCGCCGTATGCATGGATCATTTCTTTCATTTCCGGCCACAATTCATTGTGCCGCTTTTCATATTCTGCCTCCATGCCTTTATTTAATTTCATCTTAAAGCCTTTTCTGATCATTCTAAAGCTCCTTTCTATTCATCCGGATATATGCATTTCACTCCCAGATCAGCAAATAACTGCAGCCACTCGATTGGCGGTTTTTCATCGGTCACCACAATGTTGATATCGGTAAACTGACCCACCCGGGCAAATGCAGCCTGGTCAAACTTAGTATGGTCGACCGCCAGGATCTTTTCACTTGCCGATTCCAGCATGGTTTTCTTATTCCCGGCATGCAGATCATCGGTGTCGGTAAAGCCATTCTTCATATCCAGACCTTTACACGATACGATCGCCTTGTCGACATGATAGCTCTGCAGCATCCGGTCGGTCTGCGGTCCCACCAGCGCAAATGTGCCTTCTTTTGCCAGCCCGCCGGTTGACATTACATTCCATTCGGAAGCATCAAATAATTCCATGACGATTTCAATGGAATTGGTGATAATGGACAACTGCTGCTTCTCTTTCAACTCTTTAGCGATAAATACCGAAGTCGAGCTGGCATCCAGCATCAGGCTTTCTTTGTCATTAACCATCGCTTTGATCAACTGGGCGATCTTCTGTTTACCGACCACATTCCGCTTTTTCCGCAAATTGAGCGGCAGCTCTATATTATTACTTTCGTTCAGTACCGCACCGCCATAGCTCTTAATGGCAAATCCTTCTTTCTCCAGCTTTTCCAGATCCCGCCTGATCGTTTCTTCCGACACATCATAGGTCAGGCTTAATTCGCTGACCACCACTTTTTTATCGGTCTGTAACTTTTCTAAGATCTGATTCCTTCTTTCTATTGCAAGCATAACGTCTGCCTCCTATTACTTTACAGGATAGTCCGACAGATCTTTTCATCCGGATGGGCGATCACCGAGGAATCAAGATACATCCCTTTTGGTTCAACTGCCCCTTTAGCCCGGCTGATCGCCGCTTCTACCGCTGCTACTTCACCCGTCAGCATGAGATAAGATTTTCCGCACATCCCGCGGGCGATCCGCAGTTCGATCAATTCTACGAATGCCGTCTTCGCTGCTTCATCCGCCGCTACGATAATTGATGCCGCATCAAAGGTCTCAAGAATTCCCAGTGCTGAAATCTCTTCAATATCTGTCGAGCCATATATTGCAGGAAAGATGGCCTGGTGGGGATTGCCCAGTACAAAATCTCCGATCAGCTGTCCTTCATATTGTGTCCGCGCCGTCTGAACCGCAGCATTTACTGCACTTAAATCACCGGCGATGATAACAATATATTTCCCGGGACAGACCGTCTGCGCTTCAATGATCCCGACATCGGCAGTCTTGACCATCGCATCAGCCGCCGACACGCCCGCTGACACGGTTTTGTACTCTACCATCCCAATCGCTTTATTCATAATAGTACATCCTTCCTAATTTTGTATTATAACATATTTGTCGGTGACACCCAATACCTTTCCGCTAATCGAGGCATGAACCGCCACACTCAGGCCGTCGGCCGCCAGGCCGACAACCTGACCGGCTTTTACCACGTCGCCGACAGCCACGCCCGGAACAGCCGGGGCACCAATATGCTGGCTCATTAAGATTTTTACCCTTCTTACTGCTTTCGTTTCATTATCAAGCGGCGCCGGACGATCATATTTCGTCAGTTCCAGCCGTGCCATCAGCCGTTTCATCGGGACCTTACGATATTTTCTGCTTTCATCAACCGGTACCGCTTCCACGTCCCGGGGCAGTTTAACACCGTTTGCCCGCAGACCCTCTTTATACTCTGCCATCAGGGAACGCGGCGCCAGGCTCTGCATACAGGAATACATCTCGCATAATCCGCAGGATGAACAGAACATTGTGTTTAAATAAACTTGGGATTGCTGCAGGTCTTTACATGTAGCTGCCCGCATAAATTCGTTCGGAGTCACCGGATGCCCCAGTTGATGCCGCGGACATAAATCGGTACACATGGTACATTGACAGCACGATGCCGCAGCACGCTTCAGATCAATCGAAGCCTTCCGCTGTTTCTTCCGGATAATGATATGGTCTTCCGGCAATACCAGGACCGCATTGGTCGTTTTGGTGACCGGCCCTGTACCATTTCCGATGGTTCCCATCATCGGCCCGCCGATAAAATACACCGGTCGTTCGGTTGTTATCCCGCCTGCCAAAGCTACTGTTTCTTCTATTGATGTTCCAAGCGGAACTCTTACAGTCACCGGATGCTCCACTTCTCCCACAACTGAGACTATTTTATCCATATTCGGTATTTTATGACGAACTGCCCGGTAGACGTTATAAACCGTTTCGACGTTAAATATTGCTGCCCCGCATTCGATTGGAAGACCACCGGGTCTTACCACCCTTTTAGTTACTTCATATAATAAAACCACTTCATCTCCGGCCGGATACATCTCATCCAACAGGCCCAGCCGCATTTCCGGATATTCACCGATCCATTCGTTCAATGCTGCAATGGTCTTTTTGTATGCGTTTTTAATCCCGATGACCACATCCTTTGCTCCGACAGCCTGCCCGATCAGATGAAGCGCCTCCAGGATCTCATATGCATATTGTTCCAGCAGCTGCTGGTGCAATTTCAGCAATGGCTCACATTCCGCACAATTTAAAATAATCGTATCGGCAGCCTGGTTTAATTTTGCATAGGTGGGGAAACCGGCACCGCCGGCACCAACCACTCCATTTTCCCGGAGAATGTCCGCCAATTCTTTGATATCCATAGACAGGTCCTACTCCAATCCTTTTCCGTCATCAATAATTCCCACAATTGCCGCATCTACCGGAGTATTCTCCATTCCGCAGCCGATCCGGGCCGCACTTCCGGTTGCCACCAGTACGTATTCACCGATTCCGGCACCGATCTTGTCAATTGCGATCAATCTTCCCGCCGGCCCTTTCATGTGTTCTGCCAGTTCGATAATCATAAATTTATTACCAACTAAATTCTCGCATTTCCGCGTGGAAACTACGCTTCCCACTACTTTACCTGCCAGCATATATACTTCCTCCTTATTTCACAATTGTAACGGTCTGCCCGGTAGTGATCCTGGCTGCATTTGCCTCATCGGTATCAATGTGCATCTCCAAGGTAAAGCTGTCATGAACCCGGATTTTCACATGATTGAAGACTGTTCCCCGTTCATTGTCCGCTTTTACGGATACAATATCACCATCCTGCACCCCTGCCGCCCGGGCATCTGCCGGTGCCATATGGATGTGCCGCTGAGCGATAATGCACCCTTCTTCCAGATACAGTGCTCCCTTTGGTCCAACTACTGCGACCGGCGCTGAACCTTTTAGATCACCAGATTCCCGTACCGGGGCTTTTATCCCCAGTTTTACCGCATCAGTCGCCGATATCTCCACCTGAGATTGTTTCCTTACCGGCCCTAAGATCCTGACATTTTCAATGGCTCTCAGCTTCAGTCCGACAATGGTAACCAGCTCGTTTGAGGCGTATTGCCCGCCCATCAGCTCCTTTTTTCTGGTCAGCTGGTATCCGTTTCCAAATAAAATATCCACATGTTCCCGGGATAAATGAATATGCCGTGCAGACACTCCGGCCGGAACAATAAATCCGGCTCCCTTTTCTTCCCGCTGCTGAACCGCTTCTAATACTAACTTCGTAATAGTTTCTACTGTTTGACTATTCATCTTCATCTCTCCACTTTTATATCCTCACCTTGTTTCTCAACGTATGTCATGTTTATGACAGCCCTTGAGAACCGAGGTATGTTCCGGACAGAGCCTGCTTACGAACTCTGTCCGGTATCATTACTTCATCTTATTTCATTGCCGGTAAAATCTTTTCAACATCCGAATGCGGTCTTGGGATCACATGGGTCGCTACCAGTTCACCCAGTCTCGAAGCCGCTGATGATCCTGCATCCACTGCTGCATTTACAGCTCCGACATCACCACGGACCATTACACTTACCAGACCGGAACCAATCTTTTCCGTTCCTACCAATACTACATTTGCTGCCTTTAGCATCGCATCGGCTGCTTCAATTGATGCTACTAAACCTCTGGTTTCTACCATTCCTAATGCTTCCTGTGCCATTTTCTTTTCCTCCTTTGGCTCTTGTTTTGATTTACTATTATTTGCTTTCTTTTCTGCCACTCTTCTTGCCTCCTATTTGAATCGACCGGCACTTAAATCTACCAGTTTTACGATTTCTTCATGGGGACTGGCAATTACGGTATAAGCTGCCGGCTCCTTTATCGCATCTCTGGCAGCCGTCTCAATCGCCTGTGTGACCGCCGACACATTCCCCTGAATGATTACGGTCACCAGTCTGCCCCCCAATTTTTTCTCCCAGGTTACAAACTCCACATTGGCTGTCTTACACATCGTATCGATGGCCTGGATGGCAGCCGTCGTGCTTGGTATTTCAAAGAATCCGTATGATTTTCCCATGAATATGATTTCCTTTCTTACCTAAATGGCAGGAAGAATTTTTTCAACATCTGTATGAGGACTGGGGATTACATGGGTTGCTACCAGTTCACCCAGTCTTGAAGCTGCTGCTGAACCCGCTTCTACCGCTGCTTTGACAGCTCCCACATCACCGCGGACCATTACTGTTACCAGGCCGGAACCGATCTTTTCCGTACCGACCAAAGTTACTTCTGCCGACTTGATCATTGCATCCGATGCTTCGATCGCTGCTGTAAGTCCTCTTGTTTCCACCATTCCCAATGCTAATTTTGCCATTCTTTTATCCTCCTAAGATATATTTTATTTATCAAAAGCGTTTAACTTTAACATTTTGTCCGTATCCGCTTCCGGTCTTGCGATCGCATGGACAGTGACCACCCCGGCCAGGCTTTCAGCCTTGGCCTGTGCCGCAGCCAGCGCTGCTTTGACATCTGATACACTGCCTCTGAACTTCACCATAACGATCAGCGGTACCGGCATTTCATCAGCATTGCCCGGTTTGTTCTTATCAAATGTCTCCAATGTTACATTGGCCGCCTTGCATCCTGCATCCGCTGCTGCAAATGCTGTCGCAAGTCCGAATACTTCGATCATTCCTGCTGCTTCCGGCATCATTTTTCACCCCTACTCATTGATAATCGCAATTTTCAGCCCTTCCATCTTCAGGTTCGTCCGGTGCGCTTCATTGATCTGATCCAGAGGGAATTTATGGGTCACCAGCTTCTCCAGCGGCAGGCCGATTCCTTTCGCCCGCTTCAGGAAATCGAAGGTCGTTCCATAATCCCTTAACGTATATACCCAGGAACCGACGATGGTCAATTCTTTCGAGCATATATCCAGATGCGGATTGATGGTCGCGTCACCGTTGTTGACAAAGAAGCCCAGTTCACAAAGTCCGCCGCCATTGCGGATAAACTTATAAATATTGGAATGTCCGGCCGGTGCGCCCGTACACTGGAAGCCAAAGTCTGCCGGATGTCCGCCGAATGCATTTTCTACTGCTTTCGTCAAAGCTTCTATTCCATTATGATCTTTAAAACTGATCACCTTGCCGGCACCCATTTCTCTGGCGAAATCCAGTCTCTGCTGCTCTCCGTCGACGGCAACGATATTCTCAATTCCCATCGTTCTCAGAACGGCGATACAAAGCAGGCCGATCGGTCCGCATCCCTGAACCAATACCCGGCTGTTGAACTTAAGTATTCCTGTGGTCTTCGCCCGTTCCACCGCATGGACGAGCACGGCGGCCGGTTCGATCAGAAGACGGGAGATCAGATCCAGGTCACTGACATTAAATACGGTCGAACCTTCTCTGATCAATATGTAATCGGAAAACCATCCGTTCAGATGAATGTCGTCATCCGGAAGCAATCCGTATACATCAGCTCCACCCACGTTCTGTTTGTTCAGATCAAACATTGTGATATCCGGGTCATCTTTAAAGATCATACAGGTAACTACCTTATCGCCGATTTTCAGCGGCTTCCCGGCACTGTCAGCCTTTACATTCTTACTCATCTTTACAATTTCACCGCTGCCTTCATGACCCAGTGCTACGGGAATCAAATTAAATGGATCTTTTTTAAACTCATGGGCATCGGTCCCGCAGATACCGCATCCCTCTACCTTTACCAGAATATCTCCATCACCCACTTCCGGGATTGGAAATTCCTTCACTTCATATTTTTCAAGCGCCGTCAGCATGGCTACTTTGGCGGTTCTAGGAATATCTTTGCCAACTGCCGGACTACCCGTCCGGCTCTCACCGCTCATCATATTTTCCAGCACCTGCTTTACGACCGCTTCCACTTGTTCTGAATTGATGTTCATCTTTTTCCCTCCTTGTTACTAGTATTCCGTGTCATTACCGAATACACAGACTGTCTGACATCACGCAGCGTCTGCTCTTTGTAAAGCTCCTTGCACTGGTCAGACCCTCACCGGTCCGGCTGGCAATGGTAAATGTACAATACCCTTCACCGCCAAATCCCAATGCTGCATAAGATGGTGCGTTTTTCACTAAAATTGCCGTATCTATCGCTTTTGCGTAGGTCGTAATGTTATCTACATTCTTGGAATGGATATGCGCCGAATGCCGGTTTCCGTGCTCCAGCCAGACCGACTGTTCCACTGCATCCTGAAAATCCTTTGCCGTTACGACTCCAAGAATTGGCATCATTAATTCTTCAGCGATCAGCGGATGCTCTTTCTCACCTTCCAGGATAATACATCGGATGTTATCCGGAACCGTAATCCCGATCATACCCAGCAGAATCCTGGCATCTCTGCCCACGCATTTGCGGTTTAGCTTACCTTCGGCAAACACTGTATCGGTCAGTTTCTGCCGTTCCTCTTCCGAAGCCATATAGCATCCCTGTTCCCGGATCATATAGTGAACCAGCTCATCTTTTACCGATTCCAGAACCACTACTTCTTTCTCCGCAATGCATGGAAGATTATTATCAAATGTACATCCATTTACGATGTCTTCCGCCGCTTTTCTGATATCTGCCGTATCATCCACCAGTACCGGCGGATTCCCCGCTCCGGCTCCGATACCTCTTTTTCCCGAGGATAATACTGCCGTCACCACACCCGGGCCGCCGGTTGCTGCAATAAGATGAATATCCGGATGGCTCATCATAATCTTACCGCTGTCCAGTGTTGGTTTTTCTACCGAGCAGGCGATATTGTCCGGACCGCCGGCCGCCAGCGAAGCCTCATTGATCAGGCTTACAGCATAATTGGAGGTCTTAACAGCTGCCGGATGGGGATTGAATACCACCGTATTCCCACCTGCCAGCATACCGATTGCATTACAGATAACCGTTTCGCTTGGATTGGTACAAGGGGTGATCGCCCCGACCACTCCAAAAGGACCTTGTTCAACCAGAGTCAAGCCTCGGTCCCCTGACCAGGCCGTCGTGGTGATATCCTCTGTTCCCGGAGTTTTCTCCGCAACCAGCTGATGCTTTAATATCTTATGCCCGACATTTCCCATACCGGTTTCCGCTACTCCCATCCGGGCCAGAATTTCTGCATTATCTCTGGTTTTTTGGCGGATGTTTATAATAATCTGCTCCCGCTGGTCCATTGACATGCGGTGTATGTATTTCTGCGCCTTTTTAGCCGCTTCAATCGCATCGTTCATATCCGAAAATATACCTTTGCCAGATGCTGCCGATGAAGTCAGTGTCAGTTTCGCCATAACTTCTTTGACTACATCCTGAACCATCTGTTCATTTACAGACATGTTAGTACCTCCCCTAATATTTTCTTACCATAGGCCGCCAGCGCCGTGTCCTCTTCCGTGCTGCCGCCGCTTACACCCAGCGCCCCAATAATGTGTCCATCCGCTTCCAGTACCTCACCGCCGCCGAAAATAACAATTTTACCATCGTTGGTATGTTGAATCCCATAAAGCGGCTGACCAGGCTGACTTAACCGTCCCAGTTTAGCAGTGGACATCTTAAGACCGGCCGAGGTAAAAGCCTTATTTAGCGCAATGTCATAACTGGCAATGTATGCTCCGTCCATATTATGGACAGCAACCGGATGTGCCGACCGGTCGGTCACTGCGACCACTGCTGCAACATTCATTTTCCGGGCTTCTGTTTCTACCTTCCCGATCAATGCTTTGGCCAGCGCAAGGTTCATCTCTTTCTGGCGGCATTTTTCTACTGCAGCTGCCACAATTTTTACTACTTCCTGTTCATTCATAGACACTACCCGCTAACTGCTATATTATTTTCCCAATTGTTCCATGACTTTTTTGGTGATCTGAGCCACCAGATCCACATCATTGCTCCCAGCGCCTTGCTTCTGATGTCCGCAGCTATGACAGCTGGCTTTGCCTTCTTTGGCATTGGGACACATATCAGCCGGATGCTTGCCGGTCATTCCAAATTGTCTTCTGATCTCATATAATCTTTCTACCTGTGACTGACTAAGCTCCTGAGGCCCGCCCAGCATAGTTGACTGATATAATAAACGGGCATAAAATTCCACCGACTCCATCTTGTGATAAGCTGCTAACAGAGAATCGGAATAGGTCAGAGCACCATGATTTTCTAATAATACCGCATCAAAATGCTGCAGATGTTCCGCTACCGCATCCGGAATCTCCTCAGTAGAAGGGGTTCCGTATTTAGCGATCGGTACACAGCCAAGGGTAATGATCGCTTCCGGCATGATCGGCTGGGTCAGCGCAACACCGGCGATCGCATAACTGGTGGCATACAGCGGATGCGCGTGAACCACCGATCTGACATCCGGTCTTTCTTTATATACCCGCATGTGCATTTTGATTTCTGAGGATGGTCTGAATCCCTTGTTAGCCTGAATTACGTTTCCCTGTGCATCGACTTTACAGATATATTCCGGAGTCATAAATCCTTTGCTGACACCGGTCGGTGTACATAGAAATTCATTGTCATTCAGTTTTACGGAAAAGTTACCGTCATTCGCAGCAACCATCCCCCGGTCATAAACCCTTTTACCAATTTCACACATTTCCTTTTTAATTGCGTATTCGTTTTGCATGTTTTTCCTCCTTAGATACCTTCAGTTCTCAACGGAAGGTACTGAAATACATAATTGCATAATTTTGTTTTATGTTGTTTCTTCATTTAGAATATCACATAATTCCACACTAGTCAATCTTTTGTCATGTTGTTTTTGTTGTTTTTATGTTCTCTTTCTCCCATGGAAGGATATCTCCTTCTTCCTTCAGGTAAGCCAGCAATTCCGGGATTCCCTCCTGGGTCTTAGAATCTACATAAAATATCCGCCGGCATCCGGTTAGCTTCAGCCACCGGCCGGCCCGTTTCCGGTCAGCGGCCGGATCATTGATCTTGGTTACGATCCCGATCACCTCCCGGTTGACCATGCAGGTGCAGTTGGGCGGATAAAGAGAATAAGGTTCATCCGCCGCCATCAACAGGCCCACGACATCGGCTTCATATGAGTACAATGCCAGCGCATAACCCAGATGCTTAGTCTGGGCATATTCTCCCGGAGTATCAATGATCATATCAAAATGATTGACATATTGGGTCTTCTGGTATTTGATTTTTTCTCCCCGCAGTGCCTGGGTCAGGGTGGTTTTTCCAGCCTCACTGCGCCCCATCAGTACAATTTTTCTCATCGCATCAAGTCCTTGTAATACTGCAGACTGCAAATCCCATCTTCTCTTCCAGATAACAGAGTATACTCTTCATTGATGCATCCACCTCGGAAAAGCTGCCGGTTACGATCAGGGTTCCACTGAAACGGTCAACAAAGCTTAGATCTACTCCGGCTGCTTTCATCGCCAGATCGGCTGCGATCACTGCTGTTTCCGCAGGACTGACAGTCAGAATGCCAATCGCTGACTTTGAGTAATCGATGTCAGGATTAAGCCCCAGCTTCTGATACAGGATTTCATCCGGATTGGCGATCAGATGAGCAATCGTCACCTGCTTTCCCGGTACCAGTTCCTGGATAATTCTGGTCTTACCCTCAGTTGATAATTGATCCGAATATCCCACTATTATCCTCCTATCTGGCACTCCAGGCCTGAAATCCGCGCCGCTGTCTTAAGCAGCAGCTCCATCTGTTCTTCCCGCGGCGGCTCCGCATCCGCCATCTGATATTCTATCCCCAGACCATCGTATTTATCCTGGCCCAGCCGATGATACGGCAGCAAGTGGATGCACTTCACCTTTCCCAGTGATCTGGCATAGGCGGCAATCGCCCCAATCTCTTCCGGTGTATCGTTGAAGGTCGGAATTACCGGAATCCGGATGCTCAGTTCAGGCATCTCAGATGCCGCGATCCTCCCGGCATTTTCCAGTATTAATTCATTGCTCTGTCCGGTAAATTCTTTATGCTTCACGCCATTCATATGTTTAATATCCAGCAGATATTGATCCAGATACGGCAGTACTTCTGCAATATGTTCATAAGGTACACACGCCATACTTTCTAAGGCGGTTGTAATACCTCTTTCTTTTGCTGCCCGCAGCAGATCCCGGGCGAAATCGGGCTGACAGAGACTTTCGCCGCCGGACAAGGTGAGTCCGCCGCCGGAACGCCGGTAAAAATTGCGGTCTTTCTCGACCGTCTCCATCACCGAAGCCACCGTAACATCTTCGCCGATGATCTTGGGCTCTCCCTGCACCATCATAGTCTGGATCTTGAATTCCTGGGATTCCGGATTGCAGCACCACCGGCACCGCAGTACACACCCTTTCAGGAACACGATGGTCCGGATCCCGCTGCCGTCATGGATGGAATAACGCTGGATGTCGAATATCCGTCCTTTGGTTTTTAAATAATCCATGGTTCAAACCTCACACCCTTCTTAATATCCCTGTTCCGTACGCCGGATGATATCGTCCTGCAGCGATTTAGACAAGGTGGTAAATAAAGCACTGTATCCTGCCACCCGCACGACCAGATGTTTATATTGTTCCGGATGAGCCTGGGCATCCAGCAGCGTCTCGCGGCTTACCACATTAAACTGCATATGACTTCCCTTTTCATCAAAATAAGTCCGGATCAATGCCACAAAGTTCTCCAGTCCGCTTCTTCCACTCAGTGCCGACGGATGGAACTTCTGGTTAAACAGGGTTCCATTGGAAGCAATAAAATGATCCAGCCGGGCTACCGAATTGGCCGCTGCCGTCGGACCGTTCACATCTTTGCCGGCTGATGGCGAAACCCCATCGGCAACTGGTGTTCCGGCCAGCCGTCCGTCCGGAGTCGCCCCGGTCTGGGCGCCCAGCGGTACATTTGCCGATACCGGATACAGTCCCGCCTGATAGATACCGCCCCGGGGATTCCGGTACTCCTGCAGCGGCCTGGTGTAAGTATAAGCAACATCTCTGGCAAATTCATCCACCGCGGAAATATCATTACCGAACTTCGGTATTTCTTCAATCAGCCCCAGCAAGCGGTCACCATTCGCTTTGATCGCCGGTGAATCGGCCATTTCCATTACCGTATTTAAAATCGCCGTAATCTCCTGCTCACCTACACTCTGACCGGAATCAGTAAGTGCTTTGGCGATCTCTCCGGTCATTTCGCCGAGTACCTCCGGCGCCAGCCCTTTCCCATAATTTGTGGTCAGGGCCATTTTATATTCTTTCATGGTTACTTTTTTCTCATCGTAAACCAGTTTCTTTATTGCATAGAGCGAATCAGCCATATTGGCAACGCCAAACCCCTGCGGACCGGTAAAGTTATAAACTGCTCCGCCTTCCTGCAGTGATTTCCCCCGTTTGATACAATCATCTACCATCGCCGATTCAAATGGAAGCGGGCACCTCTCCATATGGGCCGTATCAATAGCATTGTCAGCATTGACTAAAAGCTCTATGGCATAATTCATCTGCTGCTTATAGGCATCATAAAATTCTTCAAATGTAGTCATTGATTCCACATCACCGGTATCCGCCCCGACCTGCACACCCTGATCTATGCCACGGGAAAATACCAGTTCCAGCGGCCGGCACATGTTAAAAAACGCGGCATCATGCCAGCCTTCGGTCTTGCCGGCTTTCTGCGGTTCGACGCAGCCGATGATATTGTAACCCCGGGCATCTGAAAGCGTCAGCCCTCTATTCACTAGTGCCGGAATGATCACTTCGTCATTGTAATACGCCGGCAGCCCCACTCCGGTCCGGGTCAGTTCTGCCGCCCGGATCAGAAATTCATGAGGTGACCCGTTCCACACCCGCACCGAAAAAGACGGCTGCGGCAATTGTACATGCATGGTCGCCTGAATGGTCATAAAGGAGAGATCATTGGTCACATCCACACCGTCAGCATTCTGTCCGCCGGCGATCAGATTCTGGAACAGGCTATAACCGGCAAAACCTTCTGCTGAAGCAGCATCGCGGCATTTATTCAAATCATTTAGTTTGACCCAGATACAATCAATCAGTTCCTGCGCAAATTCTCTGGTAAGGGTTCCGATTTCCCGCTCTTTGACATAATAGGGATACATATACTGATCGAACCGGCCCGGTGAAATTGAGTGTCCGCTGGATTCGATCTGCAGCAGCTGCTGGACAAACCAGAAGGACTGGCATGCTTCATAGAAATTGTCCGCACCCTTTGACGGCACCTGCCGGCAATTCCTGGCAATCTGCTGTAACTCAGCTTTCCGTACCGGATCAGCGGTATTTCCTGCTTCTTTTTCAGCCAGCTCAGCATATCTCCGGGCATATCCACTGGCCGCATCACAACTGATAATCACCGCTTCTAAGAAACGGGACCGCCTGGCATAATCACCGTCAGCTATTGAACAGCCGGCCAGTTCTTTCAACGCCTCGGCTTTGATTCCCTCATAACCGATCGCCAGGACTTTCTCATATTGAACGGACACATGTCCAACCCCATTATAAAAATAATTACCCGGGGTAAATATATTGTGATCAATCGCAGCCAATGTCTCCGGCTCCATATAGGAGGTCGCCAGCTCGCTGGTCGTCCTTCCCCGCCAATATGGATGAATATTTCTTAATTCTTTTTTCGTTTGTTCGGATATGTAAAATGGATCGGCATTCCGGTCTGATACAGTATCAAATTCCGCTTCCAGCCACTCATATGAAAATTCCGGATAAGTCTGACATCCCCGCGGGGCCAGCGTTGTACTGCCAACAACCAGTTCGTCATCCCGGATCGTAATCGGAATATGCTTTAGAATATGTTCAAATGCTTTGGCCCGTCGGATGATCATCGGCTCACCCTCTGTCTGACGATAGGATTCGGTCAGCAGGACCGCTCTTGCCGATTCAATTTCAGGCATATTCACAAACAGATCTGCAATCAGCTTCGGTATTCTCCCGCTCTTCTCAATCGGGGTACTGTCATATTGATATAATCCCATTTCCTTGCTTCCTTTCTAAATTGTCCGTTGTCTCAGTGCTAATTTACATCTATTATAGTACCTCATGACATCAATGTCAATAAATACAACATATATTTTGTTGTTTTTATGTTGTATTTATTTTGATTACACATTGACAACCCACACAAAACCATTCATACTGAAAATTGTACTAGTGAGCAGTACAATACACTTGCTTAGTATTACTGCCGGAAAGGAGATATAAATCATGGAATTTGATTTGCATTTACACACCATTGCAAGCGGTCATGCAACCCGCTGTACGATTACTGATATGAGTAAAACGGCGGCTGAAAAATCTTTAAAATTAATCGGTATCTCTGATCATGGTCCGGCTTCCAGTGTCTCAGCCCGGTCATCTTATTTTCAAAATCTGGCCAACGCTCCGAAAAAGCGGTGCGGCATCGAAGTCTTGTACGGCGCAGAATTAAACATTCTGGATTTCGATGGCAATGTTGATTTAAGTGACGATATCCTGTCCTGCCTGGATTACGCCATTATCAGTATGCACCTGCCGGTCTTCCGGCCAGGCACGATCAATCAAAACACCCTTGCTTATATCAAAGCAATGGATCATCCCCGGGTTAGATTCATCGGCCATCCGGATGATACCAGATTCCCGGTTGACTATGAAGAACTGACCAAAGCAGCCGCTGCTAAAAATGTTCTGCTGGAAATCAACAACCGTTCTTTGTCACCTGACGGATACCGCGGCAACACAAAGTCCAATCTCGCTCAAATTTTAGAATTGAGCCTGAAGTATCAATCTTCGATTCTGCTCTCCAGTGACAGCCACGGGAGCGATCACATCGGCGATTTCCGATATGCACTGACATTAATTCATGAATTTGATTTCCCCGAACATCTGATTCTGAACCGTTCGGTCAATCAATTAAAGGGGCTATTGAAATGATTTTTGAGTGACAGCCTGGTAGGTACTCAAAAGCCACAGGATACCGAAATATCCTGTGGCCAGTCTTACCAATCCGTATAAATATCAATTCCGTCATGTCCAACGCCGGTATCATATACTTTATAATTTCCCAATGAGCAGGTTCCGATTTCCCCCTTGCTCTGACGATCACTGGCGACTACGATATATCCATCTTCATCGCGGATCGTTCCATCTGAAGCCACATGCCGGCCGGGAATATCCAGCCCGCCGCCGGGAAGCACCCGCTGGCTGTAATAGGTTTCCTTTTGACCGTTAAAATAATTCACCCCGCCGGACTTGGTCAATACACCATTAGCACCGGTATCATAGTTGGAAGTTCCCTGCACCGCCGTCTGCCGGCTCACTTCAATCGCTTCCTGTTCAGCCTTTGCTGCTTCTTCCGCAGCGATCCGTTCAGCCTCCAGCCGTGCTTCTATTTCCAGCCGCAGCCGCTCTTTCTCTGTTTCGGCTGCGGCTTTGTTTTCGGCCGTCATTTTTTCAATCGCAGTCGTCAAATTATTATTGGCATTAGCCGCAGTTTCAAATTTATTAATCTCGACACTATAAGCTTCAACCATTTTCGCCTGAACCGGAATAGCACTAATACAAAGTGCTCCCAGCAGCACGCTTGTGATGCCGGCTTTTCTTATCCTTTTTATCAATATTTAAACACCTCAACATTCTAGACTTTTAATATATATAGTCTAGTTTGTCCAGTAATATTCATTATAATCAAAATTTTGTTAATTATTACTAAAAAAAGAGGAAATTAACAATATTTAATATAAAACATGCTATTTTAGTAAAAAAATACTAGATATTGAAATTTTGAATTTACAAATTCTCAATATCTAGTACATAAGCATTCATTTTATAATTTTTAATCACGATTTAGAAGTACTTCTTTTTCATACTTTAATATATCTCCGTACCAATCTTCTTTCTCCGGTACACCATTGCATGCACAGAAATAATTCCACACATCCGCAAAGGGATAGAATTTCAATTCTTCCTGCAGTACCATCAGTTCGGTAAACTCACCGGCTGTCTGCAGAGCCTCTAATTTCCGGTTCGGGCTGAGCATTGCATAAAGCAGAGCTTTCTGGACGTTGCGCATACCGACTACCCAGGCGGAAATGCGATTAATGCTGGCATCAAAGAAATCGGTACCGATAAACACCCGGTCAAGGGCATCATTTCTGACGATCTCCTTGGCAATTTCCTTAGTCTCGTCATCAAACAGCACAACATGATCACTGTCCCAGCGGACCGAGCGGGTAATATGTAAAGCAATTTTATCATTGAACAGCAGCATTGAAGGAATCTTATCCGAAACCATCTCGGTCGGATGATAGTGCCCATTATCCATCAGGCTGATGATTCCGTTTCCGGCAGCATAATTGACGCAGAATTCGCTGGACCCAACGGTATATGACTCCAGCCCGATACCGAACACTTTTGATTCCAGGCAAACATATACCTTATCCCGGTCATAATCAATCGCCAGAATCTCATCCAGTGATTTTTTGAATCTGGCCCGCGGCCCCAGACGGTCGGCCGGGACATCTTTATAACCGTCCGGGATCCAGATATTCATAGCACAAGGCTGTCCCAGTTCAGATGCAAAATATTCGGCGATCCGGATGCAGGCCTGACCATGGCGCACCCAGAACTTACGAATTTCTTCATCCGGGCTGGATAAAGTAAACTCTTCGGCTTTTGGATGTGAGAAATAGGTCGGATTAAAGTCAATCCCGATTCCCTTTTCTTTGGCGAATTCCACCCATTTTTCAAAGTGTTTTGGTTCCAATGCATCCCGGTCTGCCCATTCACCCTCTTCAAATGCGGCATAACTGGCATGCAGATTAATCTTATGTTTCCCGGGAATAAAGCTCAATGCTTTATCAATATCCGCCATCAACTCTTCCGGCGTCCGTGCTTTTCCGGGATAATTTCCAGTGGTCTGAATTCCTCCTGATAAAGGACCCTTCTGGTCAAAGCCGGTGACATCGTCACCCTGCCAGCAATGCATCGATATAGCTGCTTCTTTCAACTGCGCTAAAGCGGCATCGGTATCCACACCCTGCGCAGCATAGATTTCCTTCGCTGATTGATATCTTTCCTGTGTTGTCATTATATTTCCTCCTCTAATTTTTATATGATTTAATTTCAAATGACTTTTCAACCACACTTCTGGCTTCTGCTAAATCTATAAACTCACCAGCATAAAGCATCTGCACCATAATATTTCCGATGGCTGTTGCTTCGGTCGGTCCAGCCATTACGGTCTTGCCGGTATACCTGGCAGTCAGCCGGTTCAGATACTCCGCATTGGCTCCGCCGCCGACGACATAGATTGTATCACTGCTCAGTCCGGTAACCGCCTCAATCTCTTTGACCGTATCACCATAGCATTTTGCCAGGCTGTTATAGATCACTGCCGCAATCTCACCTGCGGTCTGCGGAACCGGCTGAACACTATTTTTACAAAAATCCTGCACTGCCCGGATCATACTCACCGGAGCCAGAAAACATTCATCATTACAATCTACGATTGAAGGGATGGTCTCTTTTGATGCCAAATCGCACAATTTTGCAAATGATAGATCTTCTGTCAGCTCTTTCTTAACTGACTGAATCATCCATAAGCCCATAATGTTCTTCAGGTAACGAAAACGGTGGTCATACCCGCCTTCATTCGTAAAGTTGGCTTTCATACTGGCAGATGAACAATCGGCTTCTTTTCGTTCCACTCCCATCAGTGACCAGGTTCCGGAACTGATATAAATCGCTTTATCATCATTGGTCGGCACTGCCAATACCGCCGAACCGGTATCATGGGTGGCCGGCAAAACGACCTGAGCGTTAAACCCAACCATTTCCCGGACTGCCCCGGTAAACTCACCGACATATTCCCCAGGCATGGCCGTCGGTGCAAATATATTTCGGTTATATCCCAGCCTCTCAATCAATTCGTAATCCCAGTCATTGGTCGTGGCGCTGATCAGCTGCCCGGTCGTGGCATTGGTATATTCCATTTTTTTCACACCGGTCAGCAAAAACTGAAAATAATCCGGGATCATCAGCATAGCATCCGCTTTCGCCATATCGTCAGGTGCCTGCTGCTTCACTGCCATCAACTGATAGATGGTATTGAAAATCTGCTTCTGGATTCCGGTCCGGGCATACAGATCTTCCGGAGAAATGATCTCATACACCTTTTCATCCATCCCGGCAGTTCTTCCGTCCCGATATCCATATGTATTGCCTATCACCTGGTTCTGTTCATCAAGCAGCACATAGTCCACGCCCCAGGTATCAATTCCCATATAGACCGGAATCTTCCCCAGTTCTTTACACTTTTTAAGACCCTTTATAATTTCGGTAAAGAGCTTGTCAACATCCCAGCATAAATGACCATCCTTATTCACCATCCCGTTGGGGAAACGGTAAACCTCTTCTAATTCCATTCTGCCGTTATTCATATGCGCCAGCATGTGCCTGCCGCTGGATGCTCCTATATCAACGGCCAAATAATATTTATCCATGGTATCCGCTCCTTTCCTGCCGCAGCACTATTCTATAGATATTATAAGAAAAAAGCAGGAACAAAAAAAGGACGTCATTCACATAAAACACCGTCCTTATTTGCAATTAGCACCCTCAACCCCTTATATTATTCGCGTGTATCGGGTTATTCGTATTTGCCCCTTAGGAGTTGCCGCTCCTTTGGGATTTTTGTTTTACCTTTCCAAAACCTTTCCATATCAACACCCCTGTTTCACCATTGCCTGTAATGCTCTGATCTCTGCCCTGATCTTCAACAGGTAATCGCCTACTATATCATTCTTAGCCCCGGCTTCGGTATGGCAGCACACGATAAAAATTGAATCGTCAAACTGGAAATAGTCCTCTGATAATTCACCCTGACAGATTTTGGCCCGCGCTGCCATTATGTCTATTTGCTTCACTTTCTCACACAAATCATTTAGTACTAACATGAATATATCCTCCTTTCTCAACCACGACTTATTTTAATAGCTTCATGATATTTCTAATAAATTCTTTATTTGTAGGTCGCCCCGTTTCATCACTCCAACCAAACGGATATAAACGTTCTATTTCTTCACAATCACCCTTAATCCACGCCTTCTCAATCGCACATCGTATTCCTTTAGATACTGCACCTTTACAAACATAATATTTTTTAGCAATTGGAATATATAGTGCTTCCATTTTGCCACACTCCAACGCTGGTTTGGTCAAAGCTAATAGCAAGACTTCATTTATATATCTTGTCCCGGCATGTTTAGGCGAAAATCCAAGTTCCTCCAATACCTTTTGGATCTTTTTATCTAATAATTTGCAATCCATCATATCTGACTTTTTATATCCCGCTCTGGCATCCACTTCACGTTGTTTTATTCTTTTTCCGGACTGATATCCCAGTTTAAAAGCTATACCGGATAGACCAAAATCTTGATCACCAACTGCTTTTATCCACGGCCCTATTGCTTCATCAATTATCTTGCATAGTCCATCTAAGGTCGGGGGAATCTGTACCTCCCCCGCATTCTCCATACAATTCACTATCTCTGACACGCTTCTACCTCCTACGCGATTGAAAACCTCTTACTGGTTAGTTGTTTCATGTACTGATTGTACAAGCGGCTATGCTCTGCCTTGAACGCCTTACTGTCAAACCGGTTCGTTATGACCGTTGTAAACCTTACAATGTGCTCCACGGCCCGTAGTTCTTCCAAGCCCTTCCGCTTCATATCTGCCTTGATATCGGCTTTCAGTTCCTCGATCTGCCGTTCTAATTCCTTCTGCTGCCCTTCTAAGGCTTTTAGCTTTTGAATCCGGTTTAATAATGCTCTTTCACCCATATTGTGATCTCCTTCCCTTCTGGTAAGATTGGCAACCCTTGAAGCATCTTCCTAACTACAGGCTTCGTTATCGTCACCGCACAGGTATATGGCTTCAAGTTTGTGGGGGCTTTCGGCTCTCCCGGTTGCTTTGGTGGCTTCCGGCTGAATCATCTTCTGAACTATTACCGCCGCTATCGTTGGTTCATCAGTATATGGTTTTCAGCTTCACAGCTTTTCGGGCTGT
>Ga0153944_1000014_pt1 | contig 105287 bp, 94 predicted proteins | sample TSNJ028MetaG_FD_104703 | JGI IMG/M metagenome (GOLD analysis project Ga0153944, IMG submission 104703) | Attine ant fungus gardens microbial communities from New Jersey, USA - TSNJ028 MetaG | ecosystem: Host-associated > Fungi > Mycelium > Unclassified | place: USA: New Jersey, Wharton State... | reverse complement strand
TTGCTTTTCAGCAAAAAAATCATAGATATTTAAGATGATAAAGGCGCTTCATGCGCCGCCGTCATCTTAAATATCTATGATTTTTTTGTTTAGAAATACAGGCCAAACGCCCTAGTGTACTGTGGCTCTACTCACAAAGTCGGGAGCCATAAAGCTAGTTGCACCAAGAAGCAACCCTCCGGGAACTCTCAGATGGTAAATCGCAGGCATTCAAGCGTGCCGTTTTACTTCTTAGTATTCTAATAATAAACCGTTAAGATGGCAACGGTACTTCAAGTACCGTTGCTAAGAGTACCTGAACCGCAAATTCATCAGAATTTGGGGTGAATGTGCTCGGTTCTTAACGGTTTATTATTAGAATGCTTAGAAGTACAGGTTAAGTGCCTGCCTGCGATTTACCATCTGAGAGTTCCCGGAGGGTTGCTTCTTGGTGCAACGACCCCTTTTTGAATATTTATTGTTCATATTTTTGAGGGTTGTACATATATTGTGTAAAGAGGTGAAAGATATGGCAGAAGGAACGAGAAAAGAACAGATCATCAGAGTATTGCCAAAGTCAGTGCAGCGCGTAATTGAACAGCGGGGGATCAGATTTGATAAGCTTCAGGAAATTCGTTTGAGAGCGGGACAGCCTCTTTTTCTGATATATGCGGGAAATGAAATTATGCCGGAGCCAGGCGGTAAATATTATGCGGTAACAAAAGAGGATGTGAGAGAGTCACTGGAGTATATCAGCCACTACTCTCTCTATGCTTATGAAAATGAGATGAAGCAAGGTTTTATAACAATTGAAGGAGGGCATCGTGTGGGAATGACTGGAAAAGTAATCATAGAGAAGGAGAAGGTAAAGAATATGAAGCACATTTCGTCAATTAATATTAGGGTATCACATGAAATTACCGGCTGCGCCGACGAGATACTGCCGTATATCGTACATAATAAACAGATTTATCATACTCTGATCGTGTCGCCGCCGAGATGCGGAAAGACAACCCTTTTACGGGATCTGATCCGTCAGATTTCAGATGGTAATGAATATGTCAGAGGATGCACAGTCGGAGTGGTGGATGAGCGGTCTGAGATCGGCGGCTGTTATAAAGGAGTTCCGCAGAACCAGGTCGGGAAACGGACCGATGTGCTGGACTGTTGTCCCAAAGCGGAAGGGATGATCATGCTGATTCGTTCGATGGCTCCGCAGGTCATCGCGGTAGATGAGATCGGCAGCGGTGAAGAAATCCACGCATTGGAATATGCCCTTCACTGCGGCTGTAAGATTCTGGCCACTGTACATGGATCTTCGATGGAAGAACTGCGGAAGAAGCCTTTGTTCGAACAGATGATCCAGGGAAAGCGGTTTGAACGGTATGTCGTATTGAGTAACCGAGAAAAGGTAGGACAAGTTGAAGGTATCTATGATGAAAGGGGTAACCGATGTATTTGAAAATCGTGGGCAGCATTATGATTATCGTTTCCACATCGGCCATCGGATATTGGTACAGTATGGAACTTCAAAAGCATTTAAATGATCTGCAGTATATCCGCCAGCTGTTTCTTATGATCTATGGTGAGATCCACTATACTCAAGAGGCCTTTGGTGAAGTATTTTCACATCTGGGCCGGCAGCTGAGAGAGCCCTATGCCGCTTGGCTTGAGAATATGACGACGGAGATCCGGGATCGCCGCAGAGCATCTTTTACTGAATTGTGGTGTGAATCGATTGATACCTTTTTGAGCGTAAGTAATCTGAAGAAGGAAGACCTGAGTGAATTAAAGGATCTGGGAACCCAGATGGGATACCTGGATACCGACACTCAGCTGGGGGTGCTCAAGCTGTATACCGAGAAGCTGGACTTGCGCATACAAACTATCCGCGGCGGACTGGCGCCGAAGAAGCGTTTGTGCAATTGTCTGGGGATAATGAGTGGCATTTTTATTGCAATTATACTGGTATAAAAGCAGGAGGAAAAGATGACTGTAAACATAATTTTTAAAATCGCTGCAGTGGGAATCCTGGTATCTGTCCTGAGTCAGGTGTTGAAGCACAGCGGACGGGAGGAACAGGCATTTCTGACTAGTCTGGCAGGTCTATTGTTAGTGCTGTTCTGGATCATACCTTATATATATGATCTGTTTGAGTCCATTCAGCGTTTATTCTCATTATAGAGGGGGCTGGAATGAATATAGTCAAAATCGCATTGTTGGGCGTGCTGGGAACACTTCTGGCGGTGCAGTTTAAAAGCGGGAAATCAGAATACGGCATATACATGAGTGTAGGTATCAGTCTGGTGATCCTTTTCAGCATATTAAGCAGGTTGGAAGTGATCATCGACACCATGAAGCAGATCGGCGGTTATATCAGTCTTGTGCCATCATATATTACGACCCTGTTAAAAATGCTGGGCGTCACCTATATTGCTGAATTTGCATCGGCGATCTGTAAGGATGCCGGATTTCAGACCATCGCCTCTCAGATTGAAATTTTCGCCAAATTGACCATTCTGGCACTTAGCATGCCGATTCTATTAGCATTGCTTGAAACAATACAGGCCTTCTTGAGTTAAAGCATCTTATCTTGTCAATCAAAGATAGGGGGAGAGAAATGAAACGGATTTGCCTAGTGCTGATGGTGGTGTTATGGTGCCTGGCGGCAATGCCGGTACAAGCATCGGAAGTGACCGAAGAAGATGAGATTTCGCAGGATGAAATTGAAAATCAGCTTATAGATATGTTTGATTTTAATGAAATTGATAATGTATTGGCTGAGATATTTCCGGATGAAAAATTGAGTTTTGTCGATATACTGACGATGATCATCGACGGAGAAATGGAACTATCAGCAGAAACCTTGCTGGATTTAGTGAAAAACGAGCTTTTATATAATCTTCAAAGTAACCGGTCGATGATCGTACATATATTATTGATCGCTATCATAGCTGCGATGTTTACCAACTTTTCCAATGCTTTTCAGAGCAAGCAGATATCGGAGATCAGTTTCTATATACTATACCTGCTTCTCATTACTATCTGCCTGAATTCTTTCAGGGTGGTGATGGAATCGGTTACTGCCAGTGTCGATCAGCTAACCCTATTTATGAAAGTGCTCTGTCCGGTTTACTTTCTGGCAGTGGCGATTGCAAAAGGCAGTGTGACGGCAGTAGGGTTTTATAGTCTGGTCCTGATCCTGATCTTACTGGTGGAAATGCTGATCCTTAATTTCTTGCTGCCGTTGGTACATGTTTATATTATGATGAAAGTGCTGAATTTTCTTTCAATGGAAGATTATCTGTCTAAATTTGCCGAACTGCTTGAATTGGTCATTTCGTGGACCTTAAAAACGGTGCTGGCCTTCATTATCGGTCTGAATGTAATACAAGGGTTGATCGGTCCGGCCATTGATTCGGTCAAACGCAGCGTGATCACCAAGGGTGCTGAAGCCATTCCGGTGGTCGGTGACGCCATCGGCGGGATTGCAGAAGTGGTGGTAGGGACAGCCGTGCTGTTAAAAAACGGAATCGGTATTGTAGGAGCGGTTATCTGTATTGTTATCTGTGCTGCACCGCTGATTGAAATGGCCTTGCTGACATTACTGTATAAACTGATTGCTGCGGTAATACAGCCGATCTCCGATAAGCGGATCGTGGGATGTGTATCCAGTGTGGGGGAAGGATGCCAGATGCTGGTTAAAGTATTATTTACGGTTGGGGTGCTTTTCCTGCTGACAGTAGCGGTAGTAGCATCTTCTACAACTTAGGGGGATTCTATGTTTGATTACTTATATGAATGGATGCAGAACATTGCATTTTACTTAATCTTAATGACAGCTGCAATTCAGGTGATTCCCGATAACAGCTATAAAAAGTACATCCGTTTTTTTACCGGCCTTATCCTCATGGTACTGCTAATCTCGCCGGTTTTAAAGCTATTTCAGGTGGAGCAGGCCTTTAATGACATCTATGATCGTGCCGCTTATAAGCAAGAATTGCGGGAAATAGAAAAGGCAACTGAGTATTTGCAGGAAATGGAGGAGTATAGTGAACAGCAAAATTGATCTAAAAGCGATATTTAATAGTAAATTCCCGAAAAAACCTCAATGGCTGATCATACTGCTTACCGGGATCTTGCTAGTGGTCATTGCATTGCCGGTAAATGATGATAAAAAAACTGAAACGGCAACTGCAGCTGAAAGTGAAGAAATAGAGAGTAGTGTAGAAGACTATGAAACCAAAATGGAAAAAAAACTGGCAAAAATATTACAGAATATTGAGGGGGTGGGAAATGTAAGAGTAATGATCACGCTGAAAGAATCTACAGAAAAAGTCGTGGAAAAGGATATCGAGAAAAGCAGCCGCTCGGAAGCCGATCAGACTGTGGATACCAGTTCCAGTGAAAATACTGTATATAGTGATAATAGCAATTCCGGGCAAGAGCCATATGTGAGTAAAGAGATCAGTCCGGCAGTAGAGGGTGTTCTTGTGATTGCTGATGGTGGTGATAATTCTGTAGTAGTTCAAAATATTACTGAAGCAATACAAGCATTATTTAACGTAGAAATGCATAAGATTAAGGTAATGAATGGTAAATAGGAATGTTAGGAGGACATTATATTGAAACGACTATTTAAAAAAAATCAAATGATAATCACAGCATTAGCGCTTATGATCGCAATAGCAGGTTACCTAAACTACTCCGGAAGAATATTCGGTGACAAGAGTGACAAGGTAGAAACCAGTTCAGAAATTGCCAATAAGGAACTGCTGGATATTTCCGAAGAAGATCTGGAAGCATCCGGTGATATCGAAAGCTTAGACAGTGATGTAGCAGAAGGAGAGGTAGAGGGAACACCAGGTGAAGCGGTATTGACCAATGGTGACGTTAATGGTGTGGTGGCGGAAGCAAAAGTGGCAAGAGAACAGGTGCGTTCACAGAACAAAGAGACATTAAAGGGGATCATTGACAGTGATCAGATCAGCGAGGCTGAAAAACAGGATGCTATCTCACAGCTTCTTAGCATGACTGAAATTGCTGAAAAAGAAGTTGCCGCCGAAACAATGCTGTCAGCAAAAGGATTCGTAGACACCGTAGTGAGCATTAGCAGCGACGGCGTAGATGTAGTTGTCGATGCGACCGAACTTGACGATGCACAGCGTGCTCAGATTGAAGATATCATTATCAGAAAAACTGGTGTAGCGGCAGAAAAAATCGTAATATCACCAGTACATAGCGGAACTGCTGCTGCGAAAACAGAAGGAGAGTAGAGTAAGTGGGGAAAAAGGGCTGTCTCAGGTTTACTGGGGCGGCTTTTTTTGTGCAGGGGGTTCAGGGCGAGGGGGTGGATATGAGGTCTGGCGGGGCTGACCGTGTCGGTTGGCATTTCTAGGAGGCTGTGCACTGCTCGAAACGCAAAAACCGCAAGATAACTCGACCCGTTTGCCGATGCAAACGCGTCTCAGACAATTCTTGCTTGGGGGCAAAGCCCCGCATTTTTGCTGACCGCAGTTTCAGCCTCCAAGAACTGCTCAAACCTCACTAGATGCCCCGCCAGACCTCATATCCACCCCCTCGCCCTGAACCCCCTGCAAGAATAAAAAAAGCCGCCCCAGTAAACCTGAGACAGCCCCTTCTTCACGTAACATCCCTCAGACCAGAATACAGTTAAAATATAACCTATGGGTTATCGGAATGACAATGACAGGAGGAGTGTTATGGTATACACATATATTATGTCTTGAATAGCTGTGAGTGAAGCGCAGATCATGAGGGACAGTAGTTTTTTTGCTATGTGCCGGAGTGAAGCATAAAGGGATTTCGTGAAAGATTCTTAGGGCAGGGGATTATCGATGAATTCTGAAAAGGGGTTTGTTTGAGCGAAGCGAGTTGGCCCCTTCTCAGAATACGTTCTCATCGAGAATTCCATGTCATTAGAATCTTAGAAATACCGATCCTAATGAACGAAGGCACATAGCAAAAAAACTACTGCCCCTCATAATCTGTGACTTCCTAAAAAACTATTGTAAAAATCTCATTTTTTTCATATACTAGTTTATGGTGTGCATAAACTGTGTGTTACATTATCAATTGAAGATATAGATTGCTAAGTGGATAGAATGGAGATTTTTTATGGCTGATATTACGAATGAAATTATGAAGCGCCGGACATTTGCGATTATTTCTCATCCGGATGCCGGGAAGACTACTTTGACGGAGAAGTTTTTGCTTTATGGCGGCGCGATCAATCAGGCGGGGTCGGTTAAGGGTAAGGCGACGGCGAAGCATGCGGTGTCGGACTGGATGGAGATTGAGAAGGAAAGAGGGATTTCGGTCACTTCGTCGGTGCTGCAGTTTGATTATGATGGATATTGTATCAATATTCTGGATACGCCGGGGCATCAGGATTTTTCGGAGGATACTTACCGGACGCTGATGGCGGCTGACTCAGCGGTGATGGTGATTGATGCGTCGAAAGGGGTGGAGGCCCAGACGCGGAAGTTGTTTAAGGTATGTGCGATGCGGCACATTCCGATTTTCACATTTATCAATAAGATGGATCGTGAAGCAAGGGATACGTTTGAGCTTTTAGATGATATTGAAAATGAACTGGGTATCCCGACTTGTCCGGTGAATTGGCCGATTGGTTCGGGTAAGGCATTTAAAGGTGTGTTTGACCGGGAATCGCAGGAAGTGGAACTGTTTTCGGACACAATGAAGGGAACCAGACAGGGTGAGGTCAAGAAAGTTCTGCTGGATTCAGATGAGCTTGATGTGCTGATTCCGCGGGAGCAGCGGGAGCAGCTTGAAGAAGAGATGGAATTGCAGGATGGTGCAGGAACATTGTTTGATCAGGAACTGGTCAGCAAGGGTGAGCTATCACCGGTATTTTTCGGATCGGCACTAACTAATTTTGGTGTTGAGACCTTTTTACAGCATTTTCTTAAAATGACCAGTTCACCGCTGCCGCGGAAATCGGATAAAGGTGAGGTCGATCCGATGGCGGAAAAAGATTTTTCGGCTTTTGTTTTTAAGATCCAGGCGAATATGAATAAAGCGCATCGTGACCGGATCGCCTTTATGCGTATCTGCTCGGGTGAATTTCAGGCCGGAATGGAAGCTTTTCATATTCAGGGGAATAAGAAGGTGCGTTTATCACAGCCGCAGCAAATGATGGCGAGTGAGCGTAAAATGATCGATACTGCTTATGGCGGTGATATTATCGGTATTTTTGACCCAGGGATTTTTTCAATTGGAGATACCCTGACCACGGCAGGGGAGCACTTTTCCTATGAAGGGATTCCGACTTTCGCGCCGGAACATTTTGCGAAAGTCCGTCAGGTTGATACTATGAAGCGGAAACAGTTTGTCAAAGGAATCAACCAGATTGCCCAGGAAGGAGCGATCCAGATTTTCCAGGAGTACCACACCGGGATGGAAGAGATCATTGTTGGTGTGGTAGGAGTACTGCAGTTTGATGTACTCAAACATCGACTCAAAAATGAGTATAATGTGGAAATTTATCTGGAGCTGATGCCGCATGAACACATCCGCTGGATCACCAATAAAACGACCGATCTGGATAAGCTTACCGGCACTTCTGATATGAAGAAGATCAAGGATCTGAAAGAACGGCCGCTGCTGTTGTTTATAAATAGCTGGAGTGTCAGGATGACCATCGACCGTAACGAAGGTCTGGAGCTTTCTGAGTTTGGACATTCCTAAATATAGTCTTTGCAAATGCAGATAGATTTGATATAATATACAGAATAAGCCGATTCTGATAGGAGGGTTCATGATATGAGCAAGGATGTAAGAAGTACGTATACAATAAAGAACGAAGATATGGGTGAGATAAAGATTGCGGATGAAGTAGTGGCGATTATTGCCGGCATTGCGGCGATGGAAGTAGATGGAGTGGTTTCGATGGTCGGAAATGCAACCAGAGAGATCATCGGAAAACTAGGTATGAAGAGTCTGTCTAAGGGCGTTAAGGTGGATGTACTGGATGGTATTGTAACCGTTTCGCTGGCGCTTAACCTGAAGTATGGTTACAGTGTGCTCTCGGTATCCGGCAAAGTGCAGGAAAAGGTCAAGACGGCGATTGAAAATATGACCGGATTGCAGGTGGCTGATGTAAATATCCGGGTAGCTGATGTGGAGATGCCACCGGAAGAGAATTAATCAATTTGTTTGTCGGTTGCCAAAAGTAAATCGCATGTAGTATAATAAGGAATGTCAAAAAGGACATTCCTTATTTTTTATCAAAAGGAAAGGGAGGGTACATGAACAGAACAGAGATCAGAGAGCATATTTTTCGAATGTTGTTTCGGATAGAGTTCAATGGTGAGGAAGAGATGCCGGAACAGATCTTATTATATTTTGGGGATATTGAAGAAGTGAGCAAACGGGACCGTGAGTACATTGAAGGAAAGTACCATGCGGTCGCTGCAAAAAAGGACAAGATCGACCGGTTGATCGATGAGCATGTGATCGGATGGAAGACAACCCGGATGAACAAGGTTGATCTGACCATTTTACGGCTGGCGGTTTATGAGATGAAATGGGACGAGGATATTCCGACTAAGGTGGCAATAAATGAAGCGGTTGAATTGAGTAAGAAGTTCAGCGGTGCCGAGGGCCCGTCATTTGTCAATGGCGTGCTTGCAAAACTTGCATAGCAGGAGTTTTAAATGCGCAATGTATATACTGTAAAACAGGTTAATTCCTATATCAAAAATATGTTTACACAGGATTTTATGCTGAACCGGATCTATATAAAAGGTGAAGTGTCAAATTGTAAATATCATACCTCAGGGCATATTTATTTTTCGCTGAAAGATGAGTCTGGTGCTATCGCCTGCATTATGTTTAAAGGGCAGCGAAACGGGCTTTCTTTTCGTATGTCCGACGGACAGCAGGTAATCGTTATGGGCGGTGTTAGTACCTACGAACGTGACGGCAGATATCAGTTGTATGCAAAAGAGATTATTTTAGACGGTGCAGGTGTCCTGTACGAGCGTTTTCAGGCACTGAGGACCCAACTGGAAGAAATGGGTATGTTTGCAGCGGAATATAAAAGACCGATCCCGGAATTTCCGCGGCGGATCGGCATCGTTACGGCGCCGACAGGAGCTGCGATCCGGGATATTATGAATATAGCCGGGCGGCGTAATCCCTATGTTCAGTTGATCCTTTATCCGGCACTGGTGCAGGGAGAAGGAGCGGCAGAAAGCATTGTCAGGGGTATTCAGGCTCTGGAACGCGAACAGGTGGATGTTATGATTGTGGGTCGCGGCGGCGGCTCGATGGAAGATCTCTGGGCGTTTAATGAAGAGATCGTAGCCAGGGCGGTATTTGAATGCGGCATTCCGATCATATCGGCAGTGGGACATGAGACCGATACGACCATTATTGATTATGTTGCCGATCTGCGTGCGCCGACGCCGTCGGCGGCGGCGGAACTGGCGGTATATGATCACCAGGCACTGCTGATGAGCTTAAGTGAGTTAAAGTTGAAATTTGGACGGCAGACAGCGCAGCGAATGCAGTTTTGGCGGATGAAGCAGGAGCAGTATCAGCTAAAGCTGACCGGCATGCATCCCGGCCATAAATTGCGGGAGCAGCGTCAGCGGTCAGTTGATATTGAAGAGCGGATACGGCGGCTGATGGAACAGCGGGTGGAACACGAGCGGCACCGGCTGGCCGTTTATATGGAAAGTATGAAAGGCCTGTCGCCAATCAGGAAATTGAATCAGGGTTATTCTTTTATTCAGGATGACAAGGGCAGGAATATCAGAAGTATCAGTCAGGTTGAAGCAAATGACCAGCTGACTATTTATGTGACCGACGGTATTATCAAAGCTGATGTGCAGGAAACAGCAGAAGGAGCAGGATATGGAAAAGATGACGTTAAATGAAGTATTTGCCGAGCTGGATCAGGTGATGGCACGGATGAATGAGGAACAGGTTTCGCTGGAAGATTCTTTTAATCTGTATCATCAGGGAATGAATTTGCTGAAAGTATGCAATGATAAAATTGATACGGTAGAGAAGAAAATGCTGGTATTAGATGAAGATGGAGAGAAATATGAATTTTAATCAGGTAAGAGCCGATAAAGTTGCCCGGATAGAATACGTGCTGCGTAAATATCTCCCGGTTCCCGGCGATCATCAGCAGGAGATCATGGAAGCGATGAAGTATAGCTTGCTGGCCGGAGGCAAGCGTCTGCGGCCGATGCTGATGCAGGAGACTTATATGCTGTTCGGCGGTGATTCAGAAATCGTGGAACCATTTATGGCAGCACTGGAAATGATCCATACTTACTCGCTGGTCCATGACGACCTGCCGGCGATGGATGATGATGCGTATCGCCGCGGGCGCAAGACGACCCATGTCGTGTATGGGGAAGCGATGGGCATCCTGACTGGTGATGCTTTACTTAATTTTGCTTTTGAGACAGCGTCATGTGCTTTTGAGATGGAACCGCAAAACAGCCGGAGGATTGGTAAGGCTATCGCTGTTTTGGCGCGGAAATCGGGGATATACGGTATGATCGGCGGCCAGGTGGTGGATATCAGATCGGCCGGAAAGCAGATTGATAAGGAAATGCTGGACTTTATTTACGCTTTAAAGACCGGGGCGCTGATCGAAGGGGCTATGGTCATTGGTGCTATCCTGGCAGGGGCATCTGATGAGGAGATTGCGGCAGTAGAACAAATTGCCGGGAACGTTGGTATGGCCTTTCAAATACAGGATGACATTCTGGATGTGGTCAGTACGGCAGAGATATTGGGGAAACCGGTCCATAGTGATGAAAAAAATGAAAAGCCAACCTATGTTGCGGTTAAAGGTCTTGCCGAAGCCGGAAAAGATGTCGAGAGACTTTCCGGTGAAGCGTTGAGACTGCTGACAGGGCTTCCGGGTGAACATGCATATATGGAATGGCTGATCAGGGAATTGATACACAGAGAAAGTTGAGAGGGCATGTAAGATGCTGGAACGGATTCAGAAAGAAAATGATATAAAGCAGCTGAAAGAGGGAGAGTTGAATCAGCTGGCAGAGGAGATCAGGGAATTCCTGATCGATAAAGTGAGTCATACAGGAGGACATCTGGCCTCTAATCTGGGAGTGGTAGAACTGACTATAGCGATGCACCTGATGTTTGAACTGCCGCAGGACAAGATCATCTGGGATGTAGGGCATCAGTCTTATACCCATAAATTACTGACCGGACGTCAGGGGGGCTTTGATGAATTACGAAAATACGGCGGTATCAGCGGTTTTCCCAAGCGCAGCGAAAGCAGTTGCGATGCTTTTGATACCGGCCATAGTTCGACGTCGATCTCAGCCGGACTGGGCTTTGTTGCAGCCAGAGATCTGCAGGGCAAAGACTACCACGTTACGGCGGTGATCGGCGACGGTTCCCTGACCGGCGGGATGGCGTATGAAGCATTAAATAATGCAGCTGCGCTGAAAACTAATTTTATGATCGTATTAAATGATAACAACATGTCAATTTCGGAAAATGTCGGCGGCATGTCACAATATCTGGGCGGGCTGCGTACTGCCGAGGCATACACCGGACTGAAGCGGGGTGTGGAAGAAGCGCTTCGGCAGATCCCGGTAGCGGGCAAGCCGCTGGCCGAAACAATCCGCAAGGCTAAAAACGGCATCAAGCAGCTGATGGTGCCGGGGATGTTCTTTGAGGATATGGGAATTACTTATTTAGGTCCTGTCGACGGACACAATGTCCGGGCTCTGATGCGCGGTTTCCAGGAGGCCAGCAGGGTAAAAGGTGCGGTCCTGCTTCACGTGTTTACTAAAAAAGGAAAAGGATATCCGCCGGCGGAAAATGATCCGTCCTTGTTTCACGGGACCGGCCCGTTCGATATCGCGACTGGTAAAAGTATAGTTAATTCCCGGCGGGACAGTTATACGGATGTTTTTTCCAAAGTGATCACAGCGGAAGGAGCAAAGAGACCGGAATTGGTGACCATTACAGCGGCAATGACCGATGGTACGGGACTGGACCGGTTCAAGAAACGATTTCCGGAACGATTTTTTGATGTCGGCATTGCTGAAGCCCATGCAGTTACATTTGCTGCCGGACTGGCAGCTGGCGGGATGAGGCCTGTATTTGCTGTCTATTCTTCTTTTTTGCAGCGGGCATATGATCAGCTGATCCATGATGTCTGTCTGCAGAATCTGCCGGTCCTCCTGGCAGTTGACAGAGGGGGGCTGGTCGGGAATGACGGTGAGACTCATCAGGGTATTTTTGATCTGTCCTATTTATCAAGTATTCCTAACATGACAGTGATGTCACCGAAAAATAAATGGGAGCTGGCTGATATGCTGCGGTTTGCCCTGGATTACGAAGGCCCGGCAGCGATTCGGTATCCGCGCGGCAGTGCTTATGACGGATTTAAGGAATATCGCACACCAATCGTATACGGCAGAAGTGAAGCCGTTTTTGAAGAAGATGGCATTGCCCTCCTGGTGGTGGGGCATATGTTTGAAATTGCTGTAGAAGTACGTAAGAAACTGAAAGAAATCGGTTATAATTGTACCCTCATCAATAGCCGTTTTGTAAAACCGCTGGATGAGGAAATGGTGGAGAAACTGGCTGCCGATCACAAACTGCTGGTTACGATCGAAGAGAATGTGACTTCGGGCGGATTTGGCGAGTGCGTAGAGGATCTGATCCTGCATCGAGACCTGCCGGTGAAGCTCGTCAATGTTTCATTGCCTGATGAATATGTGGAACACGGCAACATCGATATATTGCGCCAGGAGGTGCTGCTGGACAGTGTATCGATCGTCAAGCGCATTATTGCCGCGTATGTAGGATTGTAGGAGCTGAGATGAAGGAAAGACTGGATGTGTTACTGGTGAGGCGGAATCTGGCTGCTTCCCGGGAAAAAGCAAAAACAACGATCATGACCGGAAATGTATTTGTTAACGGTCAGCGGGAGGATAAGGCCGGCAGCACCTTTGCCGAGGATGTTTTGATCGAAATCCGCGGTCAGGCCATGCCCTATGTAAGCAGGGGCGGCTTTAAACTGGAAAAGGCGATTGCGGAATTTGGTATCCGGCTGGAAGATAAGGTTTGCACTGATGTTGGGTCTTCAACCGGTGGATTTACCGACTGTATGCTGCAAAACGGGGCCAGGAAGGTATATGCGATCGATGTCGGCAGAGGCCAGCTGGATTGGAAGCTGCGGCAGGATGAGCGGGTGGTTTGTATGGAAAAGACTAACATTCGTTATGTAACGCCGGAAGATCTTGACGACGCAATCGACTTTTCGTCAGTGGATGTGTCATTTATCTCTCTGACCAAGGTTCTGATACCGATCCGGAATTATCTCAAACCGGATGGCAGGATTGCGGCACTGATCAAACCGCAGTTTGAAGCCGGTCGTGAAAAGGTCGGCAAAAAGGGTGTTGTGCGGGAGAGAAGTACCCACTATGAGGTGATACATAAAGTGGTTGATTTTGCATCAGCGAACGGCTTTATAGTCATCGACCTGACCTATTCTCCAATCAAAGGTCCACAAGGCAATATAGAATATCTGATCTACCTGCAAAAATGTGAAGGCGGCGGAGAAATCCGCAAGCTGCCCTTTGACCCCAGACAGGTTATCGATGAGGCATTTGCAGGACTGACAAAACAGGAGGCGGGGTATGCATAAATTTTATATCATAACCAATCATACAAAAAACGAAAGTGATGAAATGGCCGGAAGAATTCAGGATTATCTGGAAAATCGGGGAAAAACATGTGTCTATCCGGAGATGAGTGAAAGCGGTCATATTATTCCGGGCACGATTCCCGGTGATGTCGATTGTGCTATCGTTGTCGGCGGTGATGGTACGCTGATCAGGGCCGCCGGTGTGCTGGTCTTTGAAGGGATTCCCATTCTGGGGGTCAATCTCGGTACCCTGGGGTATCTGACGGAAGTGGAAGTGCAGCATATTGAAATGGCTATTGATCAGTTGTTAGACGGGGATTATATGATCGAGGACCGGATGATGCTATATGGAAATATGCAGGGAGAAAAGCGGGAGATCGCTTTAAATGATATCGTTGTATCAAGAAGCGGAAGTCTGCGGATATTATGTTTTAATTTATATGTTAATGGTGAGTATCTGAACACTTACTACGCGGATGGGATCATCATATCCACGCCTACCGGATCGACCGCTTATAATCTTTCGGCCGGCGGTCCGATCATTGAGCCGACTGCATCGATGATTCTGGTGACGCCGATCTGCTCCCATGCTTTGAATAACCGCAGCATTATCTTTTCGGCTGACGATGAAGTGGTGATTGAGCTGGGCCGGCGCCGGGATGACATAGCAGAGGAAGCGGTAATTTCGTTTGATGGTGCGGAGCTGACGGCAATTATGACCGGAGACCGGATCGTGGTCAAACGGGCACGGGAGAAAACCAGGCTGGTGAAACTCAAGAAAACCAGTTTCCTGGAAACACTGCGTGAGAAAATGAAAGGAAACTAGAGTTATGAAAAGCAATAGACATGCCAAGATTGTGGAATTGATCAATAAGTATGATATTGACACTCAGGAAGAACTGGCGGACCGTTTAAATGAACAGGGTTTTAAAGTGACGCAGGCGACTGTATCCCGGGACATCAGAGAATTAAAGCTGACCAAGGTGGCCGGGGAAGGCGGCCGGCAGAAGTATGCTCTTTTTCATCAGCCTGGTCAGGAGGATATGAGTGAAAAGTATATCCGCGTTCTGCGGGATGGGTACGCATCAATGGATATGGCACAGAATATTCTGGTCATCAAAACGGTTTCCGGCATGGCGATGGCGGTAGCCGCTGCAATTGACGCCATGAACTGGTATGAGATCGTTGGAAGCATCGCCGGGGACGATACGGTGATGTGTGCGATCAGGAGTACCGAAGAAACAATCCAATTAATGGATAAGATTCATAAAATTATAGTATAGGCCTGTGATTCATTAGGAGATAAATCATGCTGCAGAATTTACATGTGAAGAATTTAGCTTTGATTGATGAAGTAGATATTGAATTTAAAGACGGACTGAATATACTGACCGGGGAGACCGGTGCCGGTAAGTCGATTATCATCGGCTCGGTCAATCTGGCTCTCGGCGGCCGTTATAATGCAGATGTCCTGCGGGGAGGAGCCGACTTTGGATTTGTGGAGTTGTCCTTTTTTGTGTCTCATCCGGGGCAGATCGAGCGGCTTAAGGAATTAGAGATATTTCCTGAGGAAGGGATGGTGATTCTGAGCCGGAAGTTTATGGAAGGGCGCAGTACCAGCAGGGTCAATGGAGAAACAGTGGCAGTTGGAAAACTGAAAGCAGCAGCAGAGATATTGATTGATATCCATGGGCAGCATGAACATCAGTCACTGCTTTATAAAAAGAATCATTTGCTGATTTTAGACGCCTTTGCCAAAGAAGAGGCCGAAAGTATCAAAGACAAATTAAAACCTGCTTATGAGGAATATAGGAGCTGTCAGAGGCGATTGGAAGCGGACCATATGGGTGAAGAAGAACGCCGCCGGGAAGCTGCTCTGATCCAATATGAAACTGATGAGATCCGGGATGCTCAGTTAAATTCTGGTGAAGACGAAGAACTGGAAGAATTGTACCGCAGGATGGTCAATGGCAAAAAGATATCGGAAAGTATCGCCGAAGCGTACAGCTGCACCAGTGATGCACCGGGAGAAAATGCCAGCGGTCTGTTAAGCCGTGCTATCAGAGCTCTGCAGGAATGCGGCGGTTATGATGAGAAGGCGGATGAATTATGCGGACAGTTGATCGAAATCGATGGATTATTAAATGATTTTAACCGTGAATTATCAGAATATGCCAAATTGATGGATTTTTCTGCGGAAGAATTTTACGAGACAGAAAACCGTTTAAATCAGATCAATCATTTAAAATCAAAATATGGTAATTCACTGGAAGCAATTCAGGCATATTACGAAAAACAGGAACAGCGTCTGAATGAACTGAATAATTATGAGCTGCATCTGGAAAACTTAAGGAAAGAATATGAAGATGCCGGTAAATATTTAAAAGTGCTGGCAGAGGAATTAACCCAGGTACGGCGGGAAAAGGCCGGCCAGCTGGCCGATGTGATCACTCAGGGATTGTTGGATCTGAATTTTGCCGATGTGCAGTTTCAGGTTGATGTCCGGGAACTTCCGGACTTTACACCGGGCGGCCGGGATGCAGTGGAATTTATGGTTTCGCTGAATCCGGGTGAAGTGTTAAAACCACTCGGTGATGTTGCGTCCGGCGGTGAACTGTCAAGGATCATGCTGGCGATAAAAACCGTGCTTGCCGATAAGGATGACACCGAAACGCTTATTTTTGATGAGGTCGATACTGGGATCAGCGGCCGTACCGCTCAAAAAGTATCGGAGAAAATGTCAGTGCTGGCCCGCGGTCATCAGGTCATCTGTATTACCCATCTGGCTCAGATTGCGGCGATGGCAGATGCTCACTATTTAATTGAAAAAATCGTCCGGGATAATATAACAAGAACTGACATACATTTACTAAATGATACAGATTCAGTCCAGGAACTGGCAAGGATTCTCGGCGGTGCGGAAATTACCGAAACGGTTATGAAAAATGCCGAAGAGATGAAGCGATTGGCGGCAAACAGTAAATAAATACCAGTGTGAAATACTCAAACTATCACATACTAAAATAGACACTCGATTGGTGTCTATTTTGATATATGGAGACGTGATTATGAGTAGATATTGGTATAGACGTTGTTTGATCATTATGTTAACCGCGGCTTTAAGTGTCGGCGGTGTATATTGCTTTACAGATTATCAGAATGTAATGGACCAGACCGAAGTCAGCACCAAAGCGATGCAGGAGGATCTGCTGATCCCGGGCGGTATGCCGGTGGGCATTTATTTGGAAACCGACGGTGTAATGATCCTGGGAACTGAGGCTATTACAGCGGTGGACGGACTTAATTATGAGCCGGCAAACCTTCTGGTCAAAGCCGGTGACTATATTGTCGGGATCAATGATGATGCGGTTGCCAATAAGAAGGAACTGATTGCGGCGGTAAAAGGTCTCAATGCCGATCAGGTCGTACTTCACCTGCGCCGGGATGAGGAATATATCGATATAAAGATAAAACCTGTGCAGTGTGAAGGAAATGAATACAAACTGGGGATATGGGTGAGGGATAATGCTCAGGGACTCGGCACGGTTACCTTTCTGACCGGCAACAGCGAATATGGTGCGCTGGGACATGGAATTCACGATACCAATACCAATAAGCTGATCGAATTGTCGGAAGGAACCTTGTATGAGACCAGCATCCGTGACATCCAGAGAGGCGAAAACGGCAATCCCGGCGGGATGGAAGGAATTATCGTATATAATAATTATAACATATTAGGAACCATTACCCAGAATACTGATGTGGGGATATTTGGAACGGTTGATAAGATTGACAGTTTATTTGCCGATCAGACACCGATGGCGGCGGCAGACAAAGAAGAAATCGAGAAAGGTCCGGCGGTCATCCGCTGCAGTATTGACGATAAAGTGAAGGAATATGAGATTATCATTACCCAGGTCGATGTGAAATCAAAAGATGCTAATAAAGGCATTGAGATTGAAGTGACCGATGCAGAGCTTCTGGAATTGACCGGCGGCATTGTCCAGGGGATGAGCGGAAGCCCGATTATTCAGAACGGAAAACTGGTCGGAGCGGTGACTCATGTGTTTGTTCAGGATTCTACAAAAGGCTACGGAATTTTTATAGAAAATATGCTGGAACAGCTAAAGTAAGATAAAATCTGTGCCAGGTCGATAAATGTCGAAATATTACGACAGTATTTCCTTGATTCTGCTAATTTAGGATTATATAATATTTTCATGTGACGGTTAAGATTTCCATGCAGAGGCCAAAAAAGGAGGATGAGGATATGGGCCGGCTAAATGTTGCCATTGCAGACGACAATGAACGGATGTTAGATCTGCTTGGAGAACTCATTGCAAACGACCGCGATTTAACATTGGTAGGAAAGGCAAATAATGGCGAAGATATGTACCAGATCATTAAGACGAAACAGCCAGATGTTGTGCTTTTGGATCTGATTATGCCGAAAATCGACGGATTGAGTGTGATGGAAATGGTAAATGGAGATAAACAGATGAAGAAACATCCTGACTTTATTGTAATATCGGCAATAGGGCAGGATAAGGTTACGGATGACGCTTTCAAAAGAGGTGCAAATTATTACATTATGAAGCCCTTTAACAATGAAACTGTGCTGAACAGGATTAAAGGCATCAGCAGTTTAGGACAGAAGGAGAAGAAAGCGCTGGACAGTAAAGTAGTCAGTATGTCTGTCACGGAGGACAATCTGGAAAACAGGGTTACCAATATGATTCATGAAATTGGTATTCCTGCACATATTAAAGGTTATCACTACTTAAGAGACGCGATCATAATGGCAGTGGAGGATATGGACGTATTGAATGCGATTACAAAAATTTTATATCCGACAGTGGCAAAAAGACATCAGACGACAGCCAGCAGAGTAGAAAGGGCAATCAGACACGCAATTGAAGTGGCGTGGAGCAGAGGTAAGTTAGACACATTGGATGAATTATTTGGATACACGGTCAGTAATGGCAAGGGTAAACCTACAAATTCAGAGTTTATTGCATTGATAGCTGATACGATTAGGCTTGAATGTAAAAACAGATAAATCTTTTCAACCGGACCAAAATGAGATATAATATAGTATCTCAGATGATTAGGAGGTTGATAATATGAAAAAGATAGCATTTATCGCATCAGAAGCAGTGCCTTTTATTAAGACCGGAGGTTTGGCAGATGTAGCAGGTTCGCTGCCAAAGAATTTTGATAAGAAAAAATACGACGTTAGAGTAATTTTACCGAAATACAGTTGTATGAAAGAACAGTGGAAAGAAAATTTGATTTACAAAGCCCATTTTTATATGGACATGAATTGGAGAGAACAATACGTAGGGGTATTTGAGTTAGCTTATGAGGAGATTACGTACTATTTTATAGATAATGAGTATTATTTCACAGGGGATACACCGTATACTGACAATAGCCGCTGGGATATGGAGAAGTTTGCATTCTTTTCCAGGGCTTCACTCAGTATACTGCCTGTGATAGACTTCAGGCCGGATATCATTCACTGCCATGACTGGCAGACCGGGCTGGTGCCTGTATACCTGGATAACTTCAGATATGGATCGGATTTTTACCGTGGCATCAAAACGGTAATGACTATTCACAATCTGAAGTTCCAGGGGATATGGGATCCGAAGACAATACAAGATATTACCGGACTGCCGCCGTATTATTTTGTGCCGGATAAGCTGGAGGCTTATCAGGACGCAAACTATCTGAAAGGCGGACTGGTATATGCAGACCGGATTACAACAGTGAGTAACTCGTATGCAGAAGAGATAAAGTTGCCGTTTTTCGGTGAAGGCTTAGACGGGTTGATGAATGCCCGGGCCGACTCCCTGACCGGAATAGTCAACGGCATTGATTACAGCCAATATGATCCGGAAACCGATCCGTATATTGAACACCATTATACGGCGGAGAGCTTCCGTAAAAAAAAGAAGAAGAATAAAATCGCCTTGCAGAAGGAACTGGGACTGGAGCAGGATCCGCACAAGATGATGATCGGAATCGTATCCCGCCTCACTTCACAGAAAGGATTTGATCTGATTGCATATATCATGGATGAACTGTGCCAGGATAATATTCAAATTGTGGTACTGGGAACCGGAGAGGATAAATTCGAGAATATGTTCCGTCATTTTGACTGGAAATATCAGGATAAGGTATCAGCGCACATCTATTATTCGGAACCGATGTCACATAAAATATATGCATCCTGCGATGCGTTCCTGATGCCGTCGCTGTTTGAACCGTGCGGTTTGAGTCAGTTGATGAGCCTCAGGTACGGAACGGTGCCAATTGTAAGGGAGACAGGGGGGCTTAAGGATACCGTAGATTCTTTCAATGAATATGAGAAGAGCGGGACGGGATTTAGTTTCAGCAATTATAACGCCCATGAAATGCTTGGCACGATACGTTATGCAGAACAGGTTTATTACAACCGCAAACGGGATTGGAATAAGATTGTTGAACGCGGTATGCAGAAGGATTTTTCATGGAAGAATTCTGCGAAACAATATGAGGAATTATACGAAAGTATATAAAGGACGGCTATAAGGAGAAAGCATGAAAATTATCAATAGGTTAAGTGAGAAGAAGATCAATATCTCATTTGAAATTTTTCCGCCGAAAACCGATGAAGGCTATGAAAGTGTCCGGAAAGCGGCAGAGAAGATGGCTGCTCTGTCACCGGCATTCATCAGTGTGACATACGGCGCATCAGGTGGAACCAGTAAGAATACAGCTGGTATTGCATCGTACATAAGGAATGAACTGGGCGTAGACAGCCTGGCCCATTTGACCTGTGCATCATCAACAAAGGCAGAAGTGAAACAAGTTATAGGAACTTTAAAGGAAAAGGGAATTGAGAATATTCTGGCGCTGCGTGGAGATATTCCCGGCGACACCATGTTCCCGGCCGGAGAGCAGTATCGGTATGCTGCCGATCTGATACAGGCGATCAGACAAGAGGGAGACTTCTGTATTGGCGCAGCCTGCTATCCGGAAGGGCATGTAGAAAGTGAGCGTAAAGCAGATGATATCAAGTATTTAAAACAAAAAGTAGAGGCCGGCGTGGACTTCTTAACCACACAAATGTTTTTTGATAACAGTATTCTTTATAATTTTATGTACAGAATCCGTGAACAAGGGATTGAAGCTCCGGTTCTGGCAGGAATCATGCCGGTTACGAATGGAAAGCAGATGCGGCGGATCTGCCAGCTATCCGGAACGGTACTGCCGGAACGGTTCCGGGCGATCGTTGATTGCTTCGGCAGTGCTCCTAAGGCGATGGCACAGGCGGGAGTGGCTTATGCGACCGATCAGATCATCGACTTAATTGCAAATGATGTCAGAAATATACATATTTATTCTATGAATAAACCGGAGATAGCTTCAGCGATTATGGAAAATCTATCAGAAATCGTGAAACAGTAAAGGAGATCAATGGATTTAAGATTGCGGGAAACACTGCGTTATTTAGGTTATGGCAAGCATGCGGTAGATGAACAGACTTATCGTTTGATTTCAGAATCCTTCAAGGAACTGGAATCAGTTGTAAGAGAACGATTCATCTATCGTATTTTTAATTTAAAAATAAGGGATGAGGAGCTGCTTTGGCTGGAATCTTTTTCAATCAGAAGCAGGAATCTGGTTAAGAATATGAAGGACTGCCGGCAAGCGGCGGTCTTTGCGGCAACCCTTGGGACCACGACCGATCAGCTGATCCGGCGGACAATGGTCAGCAATGTTGCCAAGGCAGCAGTGATGCAGGCATGTGCTGCAACAAGGATGGAAGAACTATGTGACAAGATTGAATTAGAGATCCGGGAGCAGGCAGAGCTGGACGGGCGGATACTGCGGCCGCGTTTCAGCCCGGGATATGGTGATCTGGCACTGGAATATCAAAAAGAAATATTGAACATTTTGGCGGCACCGAAAAAGATCGGCGTAACTCTGACGGACAGTTTTATGCTGATGCCGACCAAATCGGTGACGGCATTTATCGGGATAAAGTGAAACTTCGTTCAATGGGAGGAAAGAGGGGTTTGAATATGCTTAAAGAATTATTGGGTAAAGAGTTATTATTTTTTGATGGTGCAATGGGAACATTGCTCCAGGAGCAGGGACTACAGGCCGGAGAGTACCCTGAGAACTGGAATATCAGCCATCCGGAACAGGTTATAGAAATTCACCGGCGTTATTTTGCTGCCGGCAGCAATATTGTCCTGACCAATACTTTTGGCGCTAACAGAATCAAATATGAGAATCAGGAATACAGTCTGCGGGAGGTTGTATATCAGGCAGTCGCGCATGTCAAAGAAGGGGCCGAAAAGGGTGCTGCCCAGGGCCGGAAAAGTTTCACCGGGCTGGATATCGGTCCTACGGGACAACTGCTGAAACCGCTTGGCAGCCTGGATTTTGAGGCGGCTTATGAAGTGTTTAAAGAAGTGGTCAGGTATGGTACTGAAGCAGGAGCAGATCTGATTCATATTGAGACTATGAGTGATACTTATGAAGTTAAGGCAGCGGTGCTGGCGGCTAAGGAGAACAGCGACCTGCCGGTAACAGTTACGATGATGTTTGATGAGAAGGGCAATCTTTTGACCGGCGGTGATGTGGCATCAGCGGTGGCATTGCTGGAAGGGCTGCGGGTTGATGCTCTGGGCATAAACTGCGGACTCGGACCGGCGCAGATGCAGCCGTTGCTGATAGAAATCCGGAGATATACCGATCTGCCGGTCATCGTTAATCCGAATGCAGGACTGCCGCAGCAGCGAAACGGGCAAACAGTATATGATGTCGATCCGGCGGAATTTGCCGGTGCAATGGCAGAGCTCGTGAAAGCGGGAGCGGCTCTTGCCGGCGGATGCTGCGGAACAACGCCGGATCACATCAAAATGATGATTAAAGCCTGCCGGGAACTGCCGCTGCTAAGACCGGCCGACCGACAGCGGACGGTGGTCTCCGCTTATGGCAAAGCGGTAGAGATCGGAAGTATACCGGTCATTATCGGCGAACGGATCAATCCGACCGGAAAGAGTAAGCTGAAAGCAGCATTAAAAGAACAAAATTATGATTATGTACTAAAAGAGGGCATTAAGCAACAGGATGCCGGAGCGCATATTCTGGATGTGAATACCGGGCTGCCGGATATCGATGAGGCGGCGGTGCTGCGGGAAGCGGTCTGCCAGCTTCAGAGCATTACCAGTCTGCCGCTGCAGATTGATACGGCCGATATCGGTGCCATGGAAGCAGCCATGCGGATATATAATGGAAAACCGATGGTTAATTCGGTAAACGGAAAACAAGAGTCAATGGATGCCGTATTACCGCTGATCCGGAAATACGGCGGGGTGGTGGTTGCCCTGACTCTGGATGAGAATGGTATTCCGGAGACTGCAGAGGGCCGGTATGCGATTGCCGCCAGGATTGTAGATGAAGCGGCCAGATACGGAATTGCCAGAAAAGATGTTGTAGCCGATGTACTGACCATGACAGTAAGTTCGGCGGCAGAGAGTGCAAAAGTAACTTTAGAGGCATTAGAACTGGTCAGAGAAGGGCTGGGAATCCAGACCGTGCTGGGCGTCTCCAATATTTCCTTCGGGCTCCCGGACCGGCCGGTTCTCAATTCTGCATTTTATACGATGGCGCTGCAGAATGGTCTGAGCGCCGGCATCATCAACCCATTATCGGTGGAAATGATGGCATCTTATTATGCTTATTGCGCATTGATGGAGAAAGATGTGAATTTTGAACAATACATCCGGCAGTATGGGCAGGGCGCAAAAGCTGAGGCACCGCCAGCGCAGGAGCAGAATATGACCCTTTATACGGCGATTGAAAAGGGGCTCAAAGAGGAAGCGTACCGTATTTCGGGTGAGCTGCTAAAAGAGCATCAGCCTCTTTATATCATCAACACCCACTTGATTCCGGCATTGGATGTGGTGGGGAAGGGATTTGAAGCCGGTACGGTTTTCCTGCCGCAGCTGCTGATGAGTGCCGAAGCGGCAAAAGCAGCTTTTGAGGTGTTGCAAGAGAATATGAGCGAGCATGGCCAAACGGAGCAGGCAAAAGAAAAGGTTATTCTGGCAACAGTGAAAGGAGATATCCATGATATTGGCAAAAATATTGTCAAAGTCCTGCTTGAAAATTATGGTTTTGAAGTGTTGGATCTGGGTAAGGATGTCGATCCGGAGATGATCGTGCAGACGGCTGTCGATCAGGATGTCAGGCTGGTGGGATTAAGCGCTTTGATGACGACAACGGTAGGGAGCATGGAGACGACAATAAAATTGCTGCGGGACAGTAAGCCGGATTGCAAGGTGATGGTCGGCGGTGCGGTATTGAACCGGGAATATGCAGATATGATCGGAGCGGACTTTTATGGCAAAGATGCAATGCAGTCGGTCTATTACGCCCAGAAGCTGCTTAATGATAAATAAAACCGGGTTTCCCGGCGTTGACAAACGCAGGGAGTCTCTTTATAATTAAAAATTAATGAAAGTTAAGGAGGAAATTATGAAGAAATACGGTGCAAATGAGCTGAGGAAGATGTTCCTCGAATATTTTGAAAGCAAAGGTCATTTGGCGATGAAGAGCTTTTCACTGGTTCCTCATAACGACAAAAGTCTGTTGCTTATTAATTCTGGAATGGCTCCGTTAAAGCCATATTTTACCGGACAGGAGATACCGCCGAATAAAAGGGTGGTTACCTGTCAGAAATGTATTCGGACAGGTGACATAGAAAATGTCGGAAAGACTGACCGGCACGGGACATTTTTTGAGATGCTGGGAAATTTTTCTTTTGGTGATTATTTCAAGAAAGAGTCATTGGCGTGGACCTGGGAGTTTCTTACCGAAGTGATTGGTCTTGAAGCGGACAGGCTGTATCCGTCGGTATATCTGGACGATGATGAAGCCTGGGAGATCTGGAATAAAGATATCGGTATTGCCCCGGAGAGGATTTTCCGGTTCGGTAAAGAAGATAATTTCTGGGAACACGGAGCGGGACCGTGCGGGCCATGTTCGGAAGTATACTATGACCGCGGCGAGAGTTACGGGTGCGGGAAGCCGGGATGTACGGTGGGATGTGAATGCGACCGTTATATGGAAATCTGGAATAACGTCTTCACCCAGTTTGATAATGACGGAAATAATAATTATACTGAACTGGACACTAAAAATATCGATACCGGCATGGGTCTGGAACGTCTGGCCTGTGTCGTTCAGGATGTGGAATCGATGTTTGATGTTGATACGATCAAAGAGCTTCGCGAGCATGTATGTAAGATTGCCGGTGCAACATATGGCAAAGATTATGATACCGATGTGTCGGTCCGCCTGATTACCGATCATATCCGTTCGGTGAGCTTTATGATCTCCGATGGTATTATGCCGTCGAATGAGGGCCGTGGTTATGTGCTTCGCCGTTTACTGCGGAGAGCGTGCCGTCATGGAAGATTGTTGGGAATCGCCGGTGAATTTCTGGTAGAACTGTCAAAGACGGTCATCAGCAGCGGGGAAGGTGGTTATCCGGAATTGGCCGAAAAGCAGGAATTCATCTTTAAAGTCATCGCGAAAGAAGAAGAGCAGTTTGGCAAGACGATCGATCAGGGATTATCTATTCTGGTGGATATGGAAGCGGACATGAAACAGAAAAACGAGAAAATTCTTTCCGGTGACAATGCTTTCAAGCTTTATGACACATACGGATTTCCGCTCGATCTGACCAAGGAGATCCTGGCGGAAAAAGGAATCGGTATCGATGAAGAAGGATTTCAGGCAGCGATGGAAGTACAGCGCTCAACTGCGAGAGCAGCCCGGGAGATTACTAATTACATGGGTGCTGACGTAACCGTATATGAGTCCATTGATCCCGGTATAACCAGTGAGTTCGTCGGTTATGACAATCTCACCTGTGAATCGGCGGTTACGGTGCTGACCACTGAGACTGAGGTAGTGGATGCACTCTCTGACGGTGAAGCAGGAACTGTCTTTGTTGAAAAGACCCCCTTTTATGCCACCAGTGGTGGACAGGAGGCCGATATCGGCTATATCCGGACCGCAGACGGAGAATTCGCTGTTGAGGATACGATTAAGCTCCTGGGCGGCAAAATCGGCCATGTAGGGCATATGGTGAGCGGTATGATAAAAGTCAAAGATGTGGCCACGCTGGAAGTAAATGCTGAGAAAAGAGCACTTTCTGCGCGCAACCACAGCGCCACCCATTTACTGCAAAAGGCGTTGCGGACGGTTCTGGGAACCCATGTGGAACAGGCTGGCTCATCGGTGAATGATGCAAGGCTGCGGTTTGACTTTACCCATTTCTCTGCGCTGACTCCGGATGAGATCAAGCAGGTTGAGGATATTGTCAATGACAGTATCCTGAAAGGCTTGCCGGTGGCAGCTGCGAATATGTCTATTGATGAAGCACGGAAGACCGGTGCGGCAGCACTGTTCGGTGAAAAGTACGGTGATATCGTGCGGGTGGTAAGTATGGGCGATTTCTCCAGGGAATTGTGCGGTGGAACTCACGTTTCCAACACTGGTGTCATCACCGCCTTTAAGATTGTCTCTGAGACCGGTGTAGCGGCTGGTGTCCGTCGAATAGAAGCGCTGACCTCAAAGGGATTGATGGAGTATTATAAACATTTGGAAGCTGCTTTTTTGGAAGCCGCTCAGGCGATTAAGACCACGCCGGAGCAGTTGACCGAGAAGATTGCAGCAATGATAGCGGAAAACAAAGCCCTTCACAGTGAGGTGGAAAGCCTTAAGAGTAAACATGCTCAGGAGGCGGTCGGTGATGTGATGGAACAGGTGGCTGATGTTGCCGGTGTGAAATTGCTGGCCATCAGGGTCGATGGAATAAACATGAATGGTCTGCGGGAATTGGGTGATCAGTTGAAAGATAAACTGGGTGATGGTGTGATCGTAATTGCGTCATCGGCTGATGGTAAAGTTAACCTTATGGTGACCGTTACTGATGGTGTGATCAAGCAGGGTGTGCATGCCGGCAACCTGATCAAAGTCATCGCCGGCGAGGTCGGCGGTAAAGGCGGCGGCCGGCCGAATATGGCTCAGGCCGGCGGCAAAGACCCAGCCGGAATCGGGAAGGCCTTAGTCGCTGCAAAAGAAGCATTGGCAGAGCAGCTTTCCTGGTCGGAATAAAAATTCAGTAAAAGTAACAGAAAAACATTGACGTAAATCAAAAATGTGATATAATCTTAAATAGTGCAAGAAAATACCCGAACAGTCGTATGGTGCACAATATAGGACTGGAGGGAGGTTAGGTGTGAGTCTATGTCAAATGTAATTGTAAAAGACAACGAAACGTTAGATAGCGCTTTACGCAGATTTAAAAGAAACTGCGCCAAAGCTGGTATTCAGCAGGAGATTCGTAAAAGAGAGCATTACGAAAAGCCAAGCGTAAAACGCAAAAAGAAATCGGAAGCAGCTAGAAAACGTAAATTTAATTAATATGTGCAGATAAATAAGGTGTTTATTAATAAACACCTTATTTTTATGATGTATAGTGGATGACTTCGCGGTATCAGAGGAAAATACCCTCCCTTGTCAATGGATGGCAGCTAAGAAGAGTACAAACTATCAGGAGAGCGAGATGTGGAATAAAGTCATATTAGGCGAGGAAATATATAACATTATCCTGTGGTTTTTGACATATAGTATGTTAGGCTGGATTGTAGAGTCTATTTATATGTCGGTCTGCAACAGGAAAATTACGAATAGAGGATTTGCGCGCGGGCCGTTCTGTCCAATTTATGGGGTGGGTGCACTGACGGTGTATTTTGCTCTGCGGGCATATTGTGATAATAAAGTATTGTTATTTATCTGCGGTTCAATGTTTGCTACTTTGATTGAATTTGTTACCGCAATGATCATGCAGAAGATATTTGGTGAGATATGGTGGGATTACCATAACAAACCTTTTAATTATAAGGGGATACTATGTCTGGAAAGCAGTATTGCCTGGGGGTTCTACACAATTGCATTATTTGTGTTTCTGCAGAATTTTGTGGTTGATCTTGTCAAGGCCGTACCGGTAAGAATCGGAAGAATTGGCGGAAGTGTGCTGATGATCATTTTTCTGGTCGATTTTCTGTCTTCGTTACATAAGGAAAAGCAAGAAGATATTAACAGAATGTGGAACGGATGGAAAGAGCGTCTGACTGACCGATTTTTGTAAAATAGGGGCAGATAAACTGAAAAGCAAGAGAGAAATGTAAAATGTAGCGTGTCTACATGGAATATTTCTCTCTCTTTTTTATTACAATAGTAGCAATAGTGAATAACAGGAGTTGTTTCATGAAAAAATTTTTAGCAGCGCTGCTAAGTATAATGCTATGCGTTCAAACGGCCTACGCAGCTCCGATAGCGGAAACCGGAGAAATAACCGAAGAGACCGAGGCGGAACAGAAGCAGGAAGAGGAGTTAGAGAGTACCCAGGAGCAAGAGGCAGAGAACATTGAGACATCCAGCACCGACTCAACCGATGTCAGCGCGCCATCAGCGCTCCTGATGGAAGCCGGGACCGGGCAGGTCATCTATGATAAAAATGCCCATGAGGCAATGCCGCCGGCCAGCGTAACAAAAGTTATGACCATGCTGTTGATTTATGATGCCATTGAAGCGGAGAAGATTAACCTTAAAGATGAAGTGACAACATCGGAATATGCGGCATCGATGGGCGGTTCCCAGGTGTTTTTAGAGACGGGCGAAATCCAGACGGTCGATACTATGCTCAAATGTATCGCGGTAGCATCAGCCAATGATGCATGCGTCGCAATGGCGGAATACATAAGCGGTACCGAAGATGAATTTGTAAATCAGATGAATGAACGGGCACAAGGTCTGGGGATGGAAAATACGACCTTTAAGAACTGCAATGGTCTGGATGCTGACGGACATGTGACAACGGCATACGACATTGCTTTAATGTCCAGGGAGCTGATCATAAAATATCCGGAGATTTTCAACTATACGCAGATTTGGATGGAAGATATTACCCATGTGACCAAGAAAGGAACCTCGCAGTTTGGGCTATCCAATACGAATAAGCTGATCAAGCAGTATGCCTATGCCACCGGTCTGAAGACTGGCTCGACCAGTAAGGCTAAGTTCTGCCTGTCGGCAACGGCTAAAAAAGATGACGTGGAATTGATTGCGGTTATTATGGCGGCTGAAGATTCCAAAGCACGTCTTAAAGATGCTATTAACCTTTTAAATTACGGATTCGGCAAATGCCAGATATTTTCGGAAGAACAAATAACCGGTTTAGAACCGATCGAAGTGACGCGTGGTCAGGAGAACAGTCTGCCGGTAGAAGCCCAGAGCGGTTTTAAGTATGTGGATATCAGTGGTGCCGATCTGTCGGCAGTGGAGAGGACGGTCAGTTTAAGTAAAGCGGTCAGGGCACCGGTCAAAAAGGGTGATCAGGTGGGCGAAATTCAATACCTCCTGGGCGGTGAGCAGATTGGGACAATTCCGATCTTAGCGGCACAGGATATTGAGGAAATCACTTTTCAGAGTGCCTTCATAGATGCGCTTTCGGCATTGATGTTGTAAAAAAAGATAAAAAATTATATAATATCATAAGATGATGCCTTCCTTTGTCAAGGGAGGGCAAAAAGAGGGGTAAATATGCTGAAGAAGAAAATGGTTTTTCTATTTGATATAGATGGGACACTTGCAGTTGATAAGAGTTTATACAGAGGTACAAAAGAGTTATTATACTATATTCGGGATATCGGCGGACAGGCCTTTTTTGTAACGAATAACTCGACTAAGAGCCGACGGGACTATGTTGCTAAATTTGCAGATTGGGAAATTGAAACGGAAGCAGGGCAATTTATGACAGCTTCTTACGCTTCTTCACTGTATTTAAAGAAGAATTATGATGGAAAAAAGATATTTGTGGTTGGGACGCCGTCTTTTGTAACTGAGCTGAAGGAGTGCGGCCTGCATATCGTTGAACAGGTAGAAGAGGATGTGGACTGTGTTATGGTTGGTTTCGATGCCAGTCTGACTTATGAGAAGGTGGCTGCAGCATGTGAACTGCTGTTTCGGGAAAATGTTGACTTCATTGCCTCTAATCCCGATTACCGCTGCCCTTCCTGGTTTGGATTTATTCCCGACTGCGGTGCTATCTGTGAGATGCTGCGGGTAACTACCAACCGGGAACCGCTATTTATCGGTAAACCAAATGCCGGGATCGTCGAGCTTTGCCGGCAAGAAGCTAAGGCCGGCAAGGAAGCGGTGATCATAGTAGGTGACCGTCTGTATACCGATATCGCCTGTGGAATCAATGCGGGGGTTGATACGGCTCTGGTCTATACCGGTGAGGCAAAAGCGGAGGATCTGAAAACTACCGATTATCAGCCAACCTATGCATTTGATACGATTTATGATTTTTATCAGGAGCTGCAAAAGGCGAAGGAGTAGGGAAGATAATGATATGGATAGCAATAATAATTATTTTGGCGGTAATAGCAATAGGGATCGGTTGTGAATCGATCAGAGAGAACAGGGTCTTCCAGGTGACCAGGTATCATATCCGTTCTCCTAAAATTACCAATGGGATTCGGATCGCGTTTATATCTGATCTGCATAATCGTTCATATGGCGTCCATAATGACAAATTATTGAAGGCTATTGAGGTGCAGAACCCGGACCTTATTCTGATCGGCGGTGATATGCTGGTCGGCCGCAGCAGTGTCGAGCGTTTTGATGAGGCGGTAGAGCTGGTAATGGCACTGGCCGGTCGTTACCCGATATATTATGCAAACGGCAATCATGAACAGCGGATGAAAGAAGATCTGGAAGCATATGGTGATATGTATGAGCGGTATATGAAAAAACTGAAGGGCCTGGGAATCCATTTCCTCGCTAATCAGACCGAGACCATTTTGATTAAAGGGCAGGCTTTACAGATAACCGCTTTGGAGATTTTTTATAAATGCTATACCAAGGGTTTTAATACAGAACCCTTTTCGCCGGCGGATATGGAACAGTGTATCGGTAAAAAGAAGAGCAGACGCTATCATATCCTGCTGGCCCACAATCCTATGTATATGGAAACCTATAAGGGATGGGGAGCCGATATGATCCTGTCAGGACATCTGCATGGCGGGGCGGTCAGGATTCCCTGTCTGGGCGGGATTATTTCGCCGCAGATGCGGCTGTTTCCGAAATATTCAGGCGGCCATATTGAGGAAGAGGATATGGATATTATCACGAGCAGAGGACTGGGGAGTCATTCCATACCGCTGCGGATTTTTAATGTTCCGGAACTGGTCGTAATTCAATTAAAAGGAGAATATAATGAAACTGATACTAAAGAATATCCAGAAAAGTTTTGACGATAAAGAAGTCCTGAAAGATGTGAGCTTTTCCTTTGAACAAGGGAAAATCTACGGATTGCTTGGACGCAATGGTGCCGGTAAAACGACCTTGTTTAACTGCATCAACGAAGATCTCAAAATGGATGGCGGGTCATTTGGCATTGAGGAGAACGGGGTAAACCGTGATGTGACCGCGGAGGATATAGGTTATGTACTGTCTGCACCGGTAGTGCCGGAATTTCTGACCGGACGCGAGTTCCTGAAGTTTTTCATTAATATTAACGAGGATAAGCTCAAAGAGCAAAAGAGTGTGGATGAATATTTTGATATGATGCGGATCGAACCGGAGGACCGTGACCGGCTTCTGAAGGACTATTCACACGGGATGAAGAGTAAAATGCAGATGCTAATATATTTCATCGCAAATCCGGCCATTCTTCTGCTGGATGAGCCGCTGACCTCATTCGACGTGGTGGTAGCCGATGAGATGAAACAGCTTCTGCGGACGATTAAGAGTGAGCATATCCTGATCTTTTCCACCCATATTATGGAACTGGCTCTTGATCTGTGCGATGAAATCGTAATTCTGAACCAGGGTATACTTAAGAAAGTGGAAAAGAAAGAGAATGATTATATCATTGATTTACTGCGGGGGGAGGAGCAATGATCAGAACCCTGTGGACGTCAATAAAATTATCCCAGACCTATGGAATCAACACTGTGATATACTGGCTGCGCCAGCTGCCGCTAATCAAGCACCTGTTTCCGGCGAAGATATATGGTGACAGCGGTCTTAAAATGGTGATCCGGATCTATATTAATCTGTACCGGATTATCAAAGCACTGTTGGGTAAAGCATTTTATACAGGGGTCATGATCTATCTGCCATTGTTTTTATTAAACCGGCAGGAGCAGGGGGCTTTCCTGAACATTATCTTTTGGCTGAGCCTGGCAGGAGCTGCCGGTAATACCTATTTATTCAATCCTACAAAAGAGAAGTATTATATGCTGATTTTGATGCGTATGAATGGGCGTCGCTTTGTGCGGTCAAACTATTTGTGGTTTCTGATTCAGAACAGCCTTAGTTTTTTGCCGGCAATTTTGATATTTGGTTTGCTTCTGGCGGTTCCACTGCCGATGCTGTTGATCATACCGCTGTTTATTGCTGCAGTCAAGGTGTTGGGGGCATTCTGTCTGGTGAAATATTATGAAAGGACCGGCCGAATTATCTCTGAGAACAATTGGAAGATATTGCTGCCGGTGGTGGGAATCGGTCTGCTGGCTGGATATATTCCGGTGATTATGAACATTGCTGTACCGGTGATATGTTATATAATAGTTATGCTGCTGGCGGGTGTGCTGGCTGTCTATCCGGTGGTTTATCTTTGGCAGTGCCGGACATACGGAAGGCTTTATAAGGAGATGCTGGATCCGAATGTTATTATGTTTAGTGCTCAGGCGACGACCAGGATAACACAGCAAAAAGCCCTTCTTAATAATATCGATGACAGTGAAGCATATACGGGCGACAAGCGTGGATATGAGTATTTCAATGCCATATTTGTTGAACGCCATAGGAAACTGTTGACCCGCCCGGTCAAATATCAATCGGTAATCTGTCTCTTGATCATTGTGGTGATATCAGGCGTTTGTCTTTGGAATCGGGGGGCATTAGAGGCAGTCGGTCAGAAGGGGATGATGATGCTGCCATATATGGTTTTTGTAATGTACCTCTTGAACCGCAGCAATACAATGACTCAGGCAATGTTTATGAACTGTGATCATAGTATGCTGGCCTATCGTTTTTACCGGCAGAAACAAACAATTTTAGGCTTATTTAAAATTCGTCTGAGAACACTGGTCAGGCTGAATCTGATTCCGGCGGCAATCATTGGCTGTGGTTTTGCTTTCGTGGTATTTATTACCGGTGGATCGGAACATCCGTCGGCGTATGTATTGATTATTCTGTCGATCCTGTCGCTGTCGGTGTTCTTCTCAGTACATCATTTGACTTTATACTATTTACTCCAGCCCTATAATGTGAACATTGAAGCCAAGAGTAAAGCCTATTCCATTGCCAACTGGTTAACCTATTTTGTGTGTTATATGTTTATTCAGTTAAAGGCACCGTTGTTTTTATTTTCTATATTGTCGATTGTATTTTCTGTAGCTTATATATGTGCGGCGCTGATGCTTGTATACCGATATGCACCGAAGTGGTTCCGGTTGAAATAATCCGGCATAGAGCTTGTCGAATAGGGTGTTTTTTAGTATAATATATTAGTTAAGCATAATTTAAAATATTAGGATGAGGGATGGGCAGTATGGGGATACCTGTAAAGCTGCAGGTGTTTGAAGGTCCACTGGATCTGCTCCTGCATTTAATTGATAAAAATAAAATAGATATTTATGATATCCCGATTGTGGAAATCACGAATCAGTATATGGATTATATACGCGCCATGGAAGAAAGAGATATGAATGTCATGAGTGAATTTCTGCTGATGGCAGCGACACTGCTGGACATTAAATGCCGCATGCTGCTTCCGGCTGAAGTTAGCGAAGAAGGCGAAGAGGAAGATCCGCGTCAGGAATTGGTAGAGCAGCTGCTCCAGTATAAAGTATATAAGTATATGTCCTATGAACTAAAGGAACGTCAGGGAGCCGGTGTTCAGGTATTGTATAAGCCGGCGAGCATGCCTGAAGAGGTAATGAATTATGTAGAGCCGGTTGATCTGGACAAGCTGCTGGGTGATCTGACATTATCAAAGCTAAAGGCGGTCTTCCGTGATGTTCTGAAGAAACAGGAAGATAAAATCGATCCGGTCAGAAGTCGTTTTGGCAAGATTGAAAAAGAAGAAGTAACGATGAATGAGAAGATGACGTATGTCCGGCAGTATATAGGAGAATATAAGCGTTTCAGTTTCCGTGATCTGCTGGAGTCACAGAGCAGTAAGGTGCATGTGATTGTAACATTCCTGGTGGTTCTGGAATTGATGAAGAGTGGTAATATACAGGTGCATCAGGAGTCGACGTTTGATGATATACTGATTGAATCTCAGATCAATTAGTAAGCGAGGAGATAATTGTGGAACTAAAAGAGGCAGAAGGAATTATAGAGGCTATTTTATTCGCGGTGGGCGAATCGGTGGAAGTGGAAAAGATCGCAGAAGTGATTGAACAGGATGAAAAGACGGTTGTGAAGATCATCCACGGTATGATGGACCGCTATGAGGAGAATGGTCGAGGGGTGCGTATTATTGAGTTGGAGAAAGCGTTTCAGATGTGTACCAAAACGGAATATTATGAGTACTTGATCCGGATTGCCAGGCAGCCGCGCAATCTGGTCCTGACGGATGTTGTATTGGAAACATTATCAATAATTGCATATAAACAGCCGATCACCAAACTGGAGATTGAGAAGATCCGCGGTGTGAAATCTGATCATGCGGTAAATAAACTGATCGAGTATGGGCTGGTATGTGAACTCGGGCGAATGGATGCTCCGGGCCGCCCGCTGCTCTTTGGGACCTCTGAGGAGTTCTTACGGCGTTTCAGCGTCAAGTCGCTTGATGACCTGCCCAACCTGAATCCGGCTCAGATTGCCGACTTCCAGGCCGAAGCGGAGAGCGAAGTACAGATTAAATTAGATGTTTAGACATATGGCCATGCTGATCTACATAAATAATAATAACTAGGAATCTTGCGAGGTTTATGTGAAGATCGGTAAATTATTTGGAAGATTTAGTCAGCGGTTTATTGTTTGTATTCTGTGCGGGATTACTATTTTCATCCTATGTCTGCATGCCGGAGCGGCTGACGAAGATACGCCGGCCGAACTGACCGGGTTATATGCTGAATCGGCGGTACTTTTAGATGCGGAGAGCGGAAGAGTATTATATGGAAAAAATGCGGCAGAACAAAAGCCGATGGCCAGTACGACCAAGATAATGACCTGTATCCTGGCGCTGGAGAACGGCGATCTGTCAAGTGTGGTGACTGTATCGGATGAGGCGGCTAAGCAGCCTAAGGTACATTTGGGAATGCGCAGCGGCGAACAATTTTATCTTAAGGATCTGTTATACTCCCTGATGCTGGAATCGCATAATGACAGTGCGGTGGCTATTGCTGAACATATCAGTGGCAGTGTTCCGGCATTTGCCGGCCTGATGAATGCCAAAGCCAAAGAGCTGGGTCTGAATGATACATATTTTATAACACCGAACGGGCTGGACAGTGAAGATGAAAACGGCAGCCATTCGACCACGGCAGCTGATTTGGCCAGACTCATGAAGTACTGTGTTATGGATTCATCTAAGAAGTTCGAGTTTATCGGAATTACGGGAAAGGAAGCACATCAGTTTGCGGATACTACCGGCTCACGGTCATTTTCCTGTACCAACCATAATGCTTTTTTAAATATGATGGATGGTGCGTTCTCGGGAAAGACCGGTTTTACGGCAAAAGCCGGTTATTGTTATGTTGGTGCCCTGAGGAAAGATGGAAAAACCATGATCGTTGCTCTGTTGGCATGCGGATGGCCTAACAATAAAAGTTATAAATGGTCAGATAGCAGAAAGATAATGGAATATGGTCTCAATAATTATGAGTCGGCCAGGGTGTGGCAGGAAGCAGAACTTCCTTCGTTGTTGGTAAATGAGGGGATTCCAGTGTCGGAAAACCCATTTGAAGAGGCGGCTGTCAAATTGACGGTAAGTGCTTCGGCAGATGAACAGGAACAGACATTGCTGCTCGGTAAGGAAGAAGAAATCACCGTTAGTACTGAGTATATAGACGAGTTGGAGGCACCGGTCAAGTCAGGTACTCAAGTGGGCAGTGTTACCTACCGGATCGGGGAAGAAATTATCGCCGGTTATCCAATTGTTGTGACCGAAGATATTGACCGAAAAGACTACTTTTGGTGTTTGGAGAAAATCATGGATTTATGGCTAGGGGTGATATAAAATATTTAACTTTATAGGAAAGTCACCAAAATCGGTTTGTAACAAAGAATTGATGTCAATGCTGCGGTTATGCTGATAAAATCATTTTATTGGTCCCAGCGTATTAATTCCACTCACGATATTCAAATAATTAAACACTGTAGCTGAAATACGAAGTTTCATAAATAATCTTGAATTATCAAAATCAATGTTAAATAAATCTTTGATCATATTTATTCGGTGATATACTGTATTCCTGTGAATGAATAATGTATCTGCGGTCTGCTGTAAATTGCAGTAATTAAAAACATAGGCAGACAAAGTTTTTAAATATTCTGATCCATGTTCCCGGTCATATTCCCATATTAAAATTGTACTGGGGTGGCAGAATGAAAGTACAGAAATACCATTTTCGTTAGCAATATCCAATAAATGAATTAGTATCAAATCTTCGTAACGGGCAAAATAAGTATTGTCAGAAAATCGTTTCCGCAACCGAATTGCATTTTTGCCCTGTTCATAAGTCTGAGGTAAAGCTGATAGTTGAAAGAAAGCATTACTGAGACCTGAATACATGGAATGCTTTTTTAGGAAATCTACAAGCTCTGGAAAATCCCGTTCCGAAAGAATATCGGTTGAAAAACATCCAAGTAGAACAATATAATAATGATTAAACTCGTACACATCCAGTTTCAGTATCTTGCGGAGTTCATTTTTTATATAGATGGAGCTGTGCGTCGGTCCCTGGTCAATAACTAAAAGATAATATTTTTCATGTTCTTCAAATTGCAGATTCAGCATCTGCTGTTGAATTGTTTCACTATCTAAATTTTTTTGCAAAATGTTCAAAATAAACTGTTCAATAGGAGACGAATGGAAAATCAAAGAATTAGAATTGAGGTATTTCCCCATCAGTGTCCCTGTTTGTGATGCAAATTCAAGGTCTTCTCTTTCTTTAAAATCATTTTCTTCTTCAAAAACCAAAATATAGCCAGTAGTCAAATTGTCTATATTTATAGGAGCAAGAATATGGCGTGTGGGAAAATTCTCGTTCTTATTTATTATGGTAGGATATCCATCCAGTTGTTTTGCTCTTTGTTGGAGTATTTGAGGGAATAACACCTTTTGTCTTCCGGGAACGGAATGCGCAATAATTTGAAAATTGCAATCTGTTAACCAAACTGGGTTTTGCATAATGCTATGTGCAATGGATACAAGTCTGGAAATAGACAAATTAACCGAAAGGCCATTGCACAAATCAATGAAAGCAACGTTTCGACGATAGTCTTGAGCAATCAGACGATTCATCTCCTGATTGCATTTTAGCAGTGAGGTTTTAGGTAAATAAAGGATATTTACAAAGGAGTTGTCAGCTCTTGAATCCTCAAGAGAATCGGCAAGATAGAGGATACCGTTATCTCCGGAAACAGAGACAAAAGGATCCCACAGGCGGATCTCATAGATATATGCCTCAAGAGAACCGGAATATCGATAATCTCCTTGACATGCTGTTTGAATTAAATATAATGCTTGCAATGCCATAGTTGCACCTCATATAACGAAATCACAGAAAATGTCGTGATGAGTCCTTGCTTATCTATTAGTGTCAGCATAGTAAAAAGTATAACATGAGGAATTCTAGTTGTCAAAGCGAAGAGATTGTAATAATTATGGGTTCTTGATGTTGATGAGATCGTTGAAGAAATGTCCGCGATTCGTGATGAATTCTGTAAATTTTTATAATTTGGAATTTCTCTAAGCAAAAGAGACCTCTTCAGGGGTCTCTTTTGCTTAGGGTGGTAGATAAAAAATGTAATAATTGTACAATCAAAATACGTATTACTGTTGATTGGATACAATGTATTTTTTATAGTATTTTTCTATAATGATATTAAAATAATCAATGTTCGAACAGATTGAAAGGAAAAAGGAGGATAAGTTTAATGCGCTTAGACGTGGGGAATTTTTATGTTAAGGATATTAACTTTGGCGACGTTACCCAATTTGCAGACGGCGTTTTGACGGTGAATGCGGAAGAGGCAATAGCTGCTTTAAATCCGGAGGGAAATCTGAAAAATGTAGAATTAGATGTGGCAAGACCAGGGGAGAATGTAAGAATTCTTCCAATTAAGGCAGCTGTGGCACCGAGAGCCAGAGCAGACGGCCGTGCAGCTTTCCCAGGATATACGGGAGACATGGCGTCTTGCGGCGAAGGGGAATTATATGCAATAGAAAATATGTCTGTCATGGCGGTAGGTAAATATGGGGGCTGGATGGAAGGCGTCGTTGATATGAGTGGTCCGGGACAACCCCTTTCTCCGTATGGGAATATTTTGAATCTTTGTTTTACGGCAGAAAATACGGATTGTATGATTGATCAGGGACAGCATGCCAATTTACATTATCGATTGGGTGCTCATTTACTGGCAGAGTATATAGGAAAGGCGGTGCTTGGTCAGAGTCCAGAAGAGTGGATCACTTATGACACTGTAGATATCTCTGACAAAAAGCTTCCGAGAGTGGTCATGGTTCAGCTTCTTTCAACTTTTTATGATATTCTTGGATTTGATGATTTGTTTTATGGAAATGATTGTGTTCAGTTTGTACCGACGTTAATCCATCCCACCGAAATGCTTGATGGAGCGCTGTGCAGCGGTAGTCTGATACCGGCAGGCCAGCATAATTCCACCTACGACTATCAAAATCATCCGATGGTAAAGAAGCTGCTCGGGGAACATGGTAAGGCAATTGATTTTGCCGGGGTTATTCTTACTTCCATAGGGCCTACAATTGAGCGAAAAGACAGGGCGGCAATCCGTGTTGCGGATATTGCGGAACTGCTTGATGCTGACGGCGCAATCTATGTGCAGACCTCGGATGGTAATCCTGATATTGATTTTTTTAAATGTATTGTTGCACTGGAAGAAAAGAAAATCAAGACGGTTGGAATATGTTCTGAAAGTACTGGTCGGGATGGGACAACCCAACCTTCAAAAGTAATGTTGGATGCACGTGCGGATGCGATCGTGTCAACAGGGAATGCGGCGGAAGTGCTTGAGTTGCCGAAAATGGAAAAAGTAATTGGAGATTTGGAATCAATAGTAAGAGATCCATATCCCGGGACATGGGAGGATAGTACACAATTCGGTCCCTCTCTCAGGGAGGACGGCTCGGTTATCATGGATGCACACAGTTATTTAAATAATGACGGAATGTCCGGATGGTCGGATAAAACTTGTAAAGATTTTTAAGGAGGAGGAAGACATGAAAAAAATAATCGTTTATCTGAATCAGTTTTTTGGACAGATTGGCGGAGAAGAATTCGCTTCTACAAAGCCAATGCTGAAAAAAGAAAAAGTAGGAGTTGCGGCAGCAATAGATACTCAGATTAAAAATGGAGAAGTTGAGCATACCTTGATCTGCGGCGATGATTTTATGAATGAACATACAGAAGAGGCCCTGGCACAGATTGATAGTCTTCTGGAAGGAATAGAATTTGATATGTTGATTGCGGGGCCGGCTTTTTTTGCTGGCAGATATGGAACAAATTGCGGGCGCATCTGCAAACATATACAGGAACGGTATCAAAAAACTGCGGTAACCAGTATGTATGAAGAAAATCCTGGCGTAGAGCTGTTCAGGAAGGAAGTATATATCCTCAGGGGGGGAGACGCAGCCTCGGCAATGCAAAAGGATATGCCAAAACTTTCGCGGTTTGCAGATAAAATTCTTGGCGGGGAAAAAATTTTGTGGGCGCAGGAAGAAGGATACTTTCCCCGCGGTAAACGCCTTCAGGTTACAACTGGAGAGACTGCCGACAATCGGGCATTTGATATGTTGATGAGAAAGTTGGCGGGGAAACCGTTTGTTACGGAAATGCCAATTAAGATGCCGGATAAGGTAGCTGTGGCTCCTCCTGTGACCGACCCTGCTCATACAAGATTTGCCTTTGTTACAACAAGCGGAATTGTACCGATAGGCAACCCGGACAAAATTCAAACCGGTTCGGCAACCAGATTCGGAAGATACGCATTTCCAGAGGAAGGAGTGTTAAAAGAAGGGGAATGGGAGTCGATACATGGCGGTTATGATCATACATATGCAAATGCTGATCCAATGACCCATGTGCCGCTGGATGTTTTTAGCAAGATGCTGAAGGAAGAAAAGATAGGATATCTACATCCGTTTTTCTACAGTACAACCGGAAATCATACCAACGAAAGCAATTCAAAACGTATGGCACAAGAGATTGTGGAATATCTAAAAGAGGATAATATTCAGGCGGTAATCCTCAATTCAGCATGAGGGAGCTGTACACGTTGCGGGGCAACGATAGTGAAAGAAATTGAAAAAAGCGGTTTCCCGATTGTTCATGTAGCCAACATGGTGCCGGTTTCGGAAAGTGTGGGTACCAATAAAATTCTTAAAGCATATGGTATTCCATATCCATGGAGTGACCCAAAAGAAACACCAGTAAGACAGGCTGAGCAGAGATATGAACTTGTTGAAAAAGCGTTAATTGTTCTGGGTACGGATGTGCAGGAGCAGACTGTATTTTCAGTATTTTAGAACATAGTTGTTATGACTTTAAAGGAGAAGAGGAGAGGATAAGAATGGAAAAAAATAAAATTACAGGCCGTCAATGGGCAATCATGATTGTTGAATCACTGGGCTGGTCCGGTGTTATGGTAATGGGATATTTCTTTAGCAGTTATTATGCGTTGATTCAAAGTACATTTGGATATGAGAATATGCAGATATCCAATCTGGTGGCATTGATGTCCGGTGCAGGTGCGATTTGTTATCTGTGTGGAGGTTTCCTGGCAGATGCATTTTCACCAAAGATTAATTTGGCGATTTCTTATATAGGTTTAACGGTTTGCGGTGCTGTCATATTGATGAAACCATCTTATTTAGTTATGCAGGTGATGGCTGTTCTGGTGTCAGTATTCGGGCTTGGGACATTTGTTCCGACGATGCTGAAATACGTGGCATCCATTGGCAGCAGAGAACAGATGCCAAAGCTGTATGGCTGGTTTTATGCATTGGCAGCAGCTGAAGCGCTTGTTATTGCGCCGATTGCTTCGCGGCTTATGAGCACCGGCGGTGACTATGCTGGACTTCGAATTATTGTTATTTTCTTCTGTGTAATGATGATTGTTTCGATGCTGTTTCATTTTGGCTGGGTAGAAAGAGTTATGAAACTGGAAGGCGGAGAAAAAAACGAGGATGATAAGTTTAGCTGGAAGATGGTTCCTCAGCTGCTTAAAAATCCTAACATGTATTTTGTGATTTTGCTGGCATGTTTCACCTTGCTTCCGTACGATTTGAATACGTATGTACAGCCCCTTCTGGCAAGCCAGTTTGAGGCTTCGCAAAGTATGATCCAATTTGTCGCTTCATATGCCAATAATGGGACGGCACTGATTCTTGCGCCGCTTGCCGGTATCATCGCAGCAAAACTCGGCTCAACTTCGAAGGTTATGACAATGAGTATTGTATTAGGTGCCGGGGCAACATTAGGAATTCTCTTTTGTCCGTGGGACCGCAGGTATGTAGTTCTGGCAGTGGTTATTGTATTTTGTCTGCGCAGCGTATTTTCTATTGGTAAACCTTCAAGGAACTCAATGATTGGAGAGAGCCGGTTGCCGAGAAAAGCACGTGGTACAGTTTTGGGGCTTATGTTTGCGGTGACAGGACTTCAATCTACAATTGTCGCCAAGGGCGCAGGGTATCTTACAACAGTTTATGAAGGGGCAACGGGATACCGTTATTTGTATATTATTGCTCTGGTTATTTTTTTGGTAGGTATTATTGTAAGCATTATTTTTGATAAAAGACTTCAGAAAGCGAAGGAAAGAGACAAGATTGAAGGGGCTCCGGAAGACCTGATGATTTAATCGGATCAGGAAAATATGCCGATGTGATTGTGTTGGACGGAGTACCGGAAGAAGGCATTGAAATATCATGTCTTTAAAGGGGGAAGAATGATTCGCTGATAGGTGGAGAGGATGCGTATGAATATATTGGAAAAATTAAGTACAATAGACATCATAGTTATTATCGTATATTATTTCGGAATGGTTCTGGTTGGAGTCAGAGCTGGAAAAAGGGTGAAAAAAAGCAGCGATTTTACCAATGCAGGACAGTCTCTTGGCTGGAAGACTGTAGCGGGTTCGACGATTGCCACATGCATGGGTGCCAATATGGTCATGGGGAAATATGACCTGATTTTCGAGTCTGGTCTTTCGGGACTGACAGTGTCCTTGTTTTGGTGGGCCGGTTGGATATTTTTACTGATTATGGCAAAGCGGCTTCGCATGTCCAGAGCAACGTCAATTCCGTCTTATCTGGAAGAAAAGTATAATGGAACGACGAGAAAGTTTTGTTCCATTTGTGTGATGGTTGCAATGATATCATCCTGTGCGGCACAATTCCTTACGATTGGCACAATTTTAGAAACATTTGAAATATGCGACCGGCGCACGGGAACATGGATCGGGGCAGCAGTCATTGTTGTATTTACAATTATAAGCGGTTTGTGGGGAGTGGCCATGACGGATACTATTCAATCGGTCCTGTTGGTAATAGCTTTTGGTATTATATTTCCAATAGTGGTTTTTAGGGTTGCAGGTGGGTGGTCAGCAGTGATTGAATTCAACGATCCGGAGCGGCTGGATATGTTTAGAGGGATTGCGCCGGTTACGATAATTGGCTGGGCGGTTTATTATACGCTGTCCACTGGTGCCGATCCAACTTATGCACAGAGAATCTTTTCGGCTAAGAGTACGAAAGATGCAGTGGTAGGTCAGGGAGTTGCGTGGCTGGTGACTTTACTTATCTGTGGGTTTATATCTGCGGTTCCGGGCCTCGCAATTGGCAAAATATTTCCCGAAATCACAATGGGCAGCCAATTCACCCCAATGTTTATTGTTGAATATCTGCCGGCTGTAGTCCGCGGGTTGATGCTGGCGGCGCTTCTGGGGCTAATGCTGACATCAGGAGATAGTTATCTACTGTTACTATCATCTACTATTATGGACGATGTAATAATACCGGTTAAAAGCAATATAGAGGAGAAAAAGAAAATCTTGTTCACAAGATTGATATGTGTCGGTACTGCAATCATAATTACAGCTATGGCACTTTATGTAAACAGTATTTATCAACTATTCAAAACCGGAGGAGGAGCATATGGGGCCGGCGTATTTATTCCTGTGTTTCTGGGATGCTTCTGGAAAAAGGCAAGGGTGAAGGCGATAAATATAGGCATGATTGCAGGTTTTTTGATTTCTTTCTGTTTTGACATGTTTTTAAAGATACCGCTGGGGCTGAACTTAGATGGTTGTATCATCGGGGCGGCGGTTTGTCTATTGATTTGTGTGGGTGGGTCACTGATGCGGGACGGTATCCCCGCCTGATAGTTTTAGAACTATAGTTTTTTGTGTATATTTACCTGGTTAAAAAAAATCAATTTAAATGATTAAAATCTTCACTACCTGATTGGATTTTGATGTGCTACTATACTATGGTATAATAAAATCAGACAAGAAAGTTGATTATTTCTTGTGTTAAGGAGTGTAAGAAGAATGAGAAATGCCGATAAGTATGAGAGAAGTTACTACCTGCCGCCCAAAGTCACTTATGACTGGGCAAAGAAAGACCATATCGACCATGTTCCGCGCTGGTGCAGCGTTGATTTGCGGGACGGGAACCAGGCGCTGGTGGAACCGATGAGCCTAGAAGAAAAATTAGAATTCTTTCAGCTATTAGTAAAGATCGGATTTAAAGAGATAGAAGTGGGATTTCCGGCAGCATCAGAGACGGAATACCAGTTTATGCGTACATTGATCGAACAGAACATGATTCCGCAGGATGTGACGGTACAGGTTCTGACACAAGCCAGAGAACATATCATTAAGAAGACATTTGAAGCAGTCAAAGGAGCGCCGCATGCAGTAATCCATGTATATAATTCCACATCGACAGCACAGCGGGAACAGGTTTTCCGGAAGAGCAAAGAAGAAGTGAAGCAGATTGCAGTAGAAGGAGCCAGACTGTTAAAAGAGCTGGCGGCACAAACTGATGGCAATTTTACCTTTCAGTACAGCCCGGAAAGTTTCCCGGGAACGGAAGTGGATTATGCAGTGGAAGTATGTAATGCTGTTTTGGATATTTGGCAGCCGACCGCTGATAACAAAGCGATCATCAATGTGCCGACGACCGTACAGATTGCTATGCCGCATGTATTTGCCAGTCAGGTCGAATTCGTCAGTAAAAATCTGAAGTACCGGGAAAATGTTATTCTTTCTCTGCATCCTCATAATGACCGCGGATGTGGTGTTTCCGATGCGGAGATGGGGATTCTGGCAGGGGCTGACCGGATTGAAGGAACGCTGTTCGGCAATGGTGAGCGGACCGGTAATGTGGATTTGATCACCGTGGCTATGAATATGTATTCACACGGAGTGGAGCCGGGGCTGGACTTTTCCAACATGGGTGAGATCTGTGAGGCCTATGAACGCCTGACCCGGATGAAGGTGGATGTACGGCAGCCATATGCCGGTGAACTGGTGTTTACGGCATTTTCCGGATCGCATCAGGATGCTATCGCCAAAGGGATGTCGTGGCGTGAGCAAAGGAAATCGGAGAAATGGTCCGTACCATATCTTCCGATCGATCCCAAAGACGTGGGCCGCCGGTATGATTCCGATGTGATCCGTATCAACAGCCAGTCCGGAAAAGGCGGTGTCAATTATATCCTGAAGCAAAGTTTTGGCATTAATCTGCCGGAGAAGATGAAAGAAGAGGTTGGCTATCTGGTCAAAGACGTTTCTGATAAAGCGCATAAAGAACTGACACCGGAATGGGTATATCATATATTTGAAGATAACTATGTAAATGCCAAAGGGGTGTTTACATTGGAAGAATGTCATTTTATCCAGGATAATGGCATCGTAGCGGAAGCTACGATCGCCCATGCAAACGGCCAGAGAGTGATCACCGGGATCGGCAATGGCCGTCTGGATGCGGTGAGCAATGCCATCAAACACTATTTTAATATCAGTTATGAGCTTGCGTTTTATGAGGAGCATATTTTGACCAAAGGCTCCTCATCCAAAGCGGTAGCATACGTGCAGGTTATCTGCAATAATAAAATATACTGGGGAGTAGGGATTGATCCGGATATTATCAAAGCGTCCATTGAAGCGCTTATTGTCGCGGTAAATAAGATTGATGCAATAAAGAACAGCGATGAGTGTAAAGATGAACGGATGATTGAGATCATGAATTTCATTCAGGCGAATTATACCGATATTTCCCTTGATGACCTGGCCCGGCAGTTTTACCTGTCAAAACCTTATTTATCTAAGTATATCAAAGAAAAATCGGGGATGACATTTGGTGAGATTGTTAAGAAAATCCGGATGAAAAAGGCCAAAGCAATGCTGAGAAGCAGTAACTCTACTGTGGAAAATATCGCTCTTTCCGTGGGGTATCAGAATGTGGAACATTTTAATCGGCTCTTTAAAAAGGCTTATGTGATGACGCCGGTGCAATTTCGGAATGCAAAACGGTAATAGATACAATTAAAAACCCTGATAGTTTAGCACAGTCTCTTTTTCTGTGTCTCTAAACTATCAGGGTATAGTTTTATATACTATAAAAGTCTATTCGTTTGTTAAATTATCCAATCCCTTGCTCATTACCCAAAGAACAACACCGCAGGCAACTACAAATGCTCCAACTATACCATAAGCCAATGCAAAGTTCTCCTGAGCACTTAAGAAGTTAAATAATGTAGGGTATATTTTGGTAGCAAAGAATACTGCAAGTGGCCATAAGCCTAATAATAACCCAAGTAACTTAGCAGGAGAAAATTTGTTAATGAATGAGTTTCCGAGCGGGGAGAATACCATTTCTCCGAGTGACATTAAAACGCCAACAACAACTATCCAAATCAAACTAGCTTGTCCATTGCCTCTGATGATGTCTGCTGCAGCCATTATTAAAAACGAGATGCCCAGTAATGTCATTCCAAGAGCTGTCTTTTTAAACATACTCAGGTCTCCTTGTGGGCGTTTTGCAAGTTTCGTCCAGACACCTGCAAGAATCGGTCCCAATACAATACAGGTAAGAGCATTTAAGGAGTCGAAGTAAGAAGAGGGAACTTCAAAGCTTCCGATCATCCAGTTTGCATTATTGCCGAAATCAGGTCCGAAGTGAAAATACATCGGCATGTAGGTAAGATACCAGACCATCCAAAAAATAATTGAAAAGAATGTTACTAAAACAATGGCACCGACTCTTTTCTTTTCAATAGAGGTAAGAGGCTTGTTTTCTTCTTTTGCTGTTTTTGGTTTGTCCTCAGTAATATATTCTCTGGCATCGTGTTTGAAAGGTTTCTTTCCGGCATTACCTAAGAAGCGGCTCCCGAACATAAACCATAAAGCATCTACGAAAAGAAAAATACCGCATACTAAGAATACAAAATTATAGCTTACTGTTCTAGCAAGTAAAACAATAAAAGTAGTCCCTATAAAAGAACCAATGTTAACAAAAGAGTATTGAATTGAAAAGGCAGAATCTAATTCTTCCTGACTGTGAAATAGAGCACCATTAATACCGGAGATATTTCCTTTGAATAGACCTGTTCCGATAGAAACGAAAATAATCATGATCCAAATCAGTGTTGTATCAGTAGCCTGCCAAGCGCATAAATATCCAATCCCCATTAAAATTGCACCGATAATAACACAAAGTCTGGGGCTAATCCAGTGATCGGCAACATAACCACCAATAAGAGGTGTAATATAAGTCCATGCGACAAAGTTCCCTGACATTGCGGCTCCTGCTGATGTAGACATTCCCAATCCACCCTTTGCCACTTCAAGTGCTAACCAGATAGCAACTAAATATTTAACAGTATAAAAAGCACATCTTTCAAATGTGAACCCTATGGCGCATACATAGAAGCCAAAAGGACGTTTTTGTTGTATTGCTGTTTCTCCCATAATTCAAATTCCTCCAGATAATTAGATTTTTCTCGTGTATTCTTTCAGCCATTCTCTTAGTTCATCACCAAGATGAGGAGAGAGGATTTCATACACTTTTTGATGATAGTCATTTAAATACGCCTTTTCGTCACAGTTCATAAGTTCCGGATCGATACCATCAAGATCGATCGGAGCATAGGTGACAGGCTCGAAGTACATAAACTGTCCGAATTCGTTAGCTTCCCCCTTGCGAACCACTAATTCGTTTTCGGTACGGACACCATGTGAATCTTCAATGTAGATTCCCGGTTCGTCAGTGATCACCATGCCTGCCTCCAGTGTATTTGTTTCACTTTTGGCCGGATTGATCTGCCATCTGAAACCGGCGGGCCCTTCATGAATGTTTAGCAAATAGCCGATACCATGACCGGTACCGTGTTTGTAATCGATATTTTGTTCCCACATTGGCAGTTTTGCCAAAATATCAAGGTTATATCCTTTACAGCCATGTAAGAATTTTGCTTTGGCCAGATTGATCATGCTTCTTGCGACAGTTGTAAAATGTATTTTTTCTTCAGCGGTAATTTCACCTAAAATGATTGTCCTGGTAATATCGGTAGAACCTTCATAATAGTTACCGCCGGTGTCGTTTAAGAACATGTGGGCCGGTTTTAACTCAACATCTGTTTCAGGGGTAGCGGAGTAGTGAACGATGGCGGCATGATCTTTATATGCGCAGATTGGTTCAAAACTTTGCCCGAGGTAACCTTCGCCTTCCTGTCGGAAGGATTCCAGCTTATCGGCAGCGCTGATTTCAGTAATTCTTTCTTTTCCTACCGTGGTTTTAATCCAATGCATATACTTGGTGACAGCTACGCCGTCTTTGATATGTGCATTGATGATATTTTTGATCTCGACTTCGTTCTTTAACGCTTTATATAAGATGGAGGGATTGGATTTTTCAACCTTTTTCACGCCGTCTGGGATACTATTATATATCGCGTAATTGATCTTGGCCGGGTCGATCAGGACCACGTCATCGGTGCCGAGCTGCTTCACCGTCTTATAAATATCATTGTAGGGGTGAAGAGTAAAGTTGTTTTCTGCGAGTACCGCCTTGGCCTCGTCATTAAGTTTGCTTTCATCAATGAACAAATCCGCCGAATTAGTTCTCACGATCGCATAAGATAAGATCAGAGGAGAGTATTTTACATCATTCCCTCTCATATTGATCAACCAGCATATGTCATCCAGAGTAGTGAGAATGTGTACATTGGCATGGCATTCATCCATTGCCAGACGGATCCGCGAAAGTTTAGAAGCGGTGCTTTCGCCGGCGTAATTTTCAGTGAGGATAAAAGCCGGTTCTTCTGACATTGCAGGACGGCCGTTCCAGATCATACCGATCAAATCATAACCGTATTCGATCTTAATGCCTTTTCCGGCGAAAGCAACCGCAAAGGACTGCCCTTCCTGCATGGCGATCACCCGTCCGTCAAAACCTATTGTTCCGTTCTCAGGAAGTGCATTGGCTAAGTATTCCTGAATGGCAGGAACACCAGGTTCTCCTATTTTGAAAAGCTTTACACCGGATCCGGCCAATTGCTTTTCAGCCTGAATGAAGTACCTGGAATCAGTCCATAGTCCCGCCTCGTCCTTTGTGATGACGACATCACCGGCCGAACCGGTAAAGCCTGTGATGAACGCTCTCGATTTAAAGTGTTCACCAACATATTCACTTTGATGGTTATCGGCAGAAGGAATGAGATAGGCGTCGATTTGCTTTTCGCTCATTAGAGAGCGAAGTGATGCTATTCGTTCTTGGACATTCATTACAAAAAAACCTCCTTAACTAAATAGAATTATCCCATAGGAGCCATTCTAGCATAAAACAAACTGTAGTACAACAAATTTTTTGGATAATTTACACAAAAATAAAAAATTAAGAAATGTATAAAAATGCGAAAATAAGTAATCGACAATATTAAGAAAGCAGTGTGTTTTCAAGGGATTGCAAGTCTTAAGAAAAGATGAAGGTCGTTTTTTTGCAAAAATGTGAAACTGTGCTAATTTACCAAATTACCACACTAAACTATAGTATAGTACAGCATCAAAAGAACAGAGTGACAAGATGAAATTGACAAAAAAATGTCGAAATAGTTGAAAAAAATAGTATAAAGTAATATAATATAATCGGCGGAAAATTGAGTTATCTGAAATAAAATTATTTTATTCTTCAATTGACAATGTAACATACGGTTTTGAGGTGATTTCAGATAATGCTCGATTTTAAAATATATAGAAAATGGAGGGCTAGAATTTATGAGTTACGAAACAGCAAACACGCCTGCAGCAGCAAGAATAACAGCGCTGCTTGATGCCGGAAGCTTTGTTGAGATCGGTGGCGCAGTGACCGCGAGAGCAACCGATTTTAACTTACAGGCGAACGAAACTCCGGGTGATGGTGTCATTACCGGCTACGGAGTGATTGACGGCAGCCTGGTGTATGTGTACAGCCAGGATGCAACCGTATTAAATGGTGCGATCGGTGAAATGCATGCCAGAAAGATCGCAGGTATCTATGACATGGCGATGAAAATGGGAGCGCCTGTGATCGGTCTGGTCGATTGTGCCGGTCTGCGTCTGCAGGAAGCAACCGATGCGCTGCAGGGATTCGGAAGTCTGTATCTGAAACAAACTTATGCGTCAGGTGTGATCCCCCAGATCACAGCTGTTTTTGGAACCTGTGGAGGAGGACTTGCACTGGTTCCGGCGTTAACCGATTTTACCTTTATGGAGTCAGAAAAAGGAAAATTATTCTTAAATTCCCCAAATGCAATTCCGGGAAATACCATTTCAAAATGTGATACATCGTCTGCGAAGTTTCAAAGTGAAGAATCAGGAATGGTTGATAAGATTGGAACGGAAGAGGAAATTTTAACCGGTATCCGTGCTCTTGTCGGGATGCTGCCGGCGAATAATGAAGACGAAGTCATTTATGTCTGCACGGATGATCTGAACCGGCTTTGCGGCACTATTACAGATGCGGCGGAAGATGCAGCGGCAGCCTTGAGCCTGATTGCCGATGATCAGCTGTTTTTTGAGACCAAAAAAGACTATGCCAAAGATATGGTGACCGGTTTTATCCGCCTGAATGGTGCAACGGTAGGAACGGTTGCTAATAATCCGGCGGAATCTGACGGGTCATTGTCGGTAAGGGGCTGCCGTAAAGCAGTGGATTTCGTGAATTACTGCGATGCTTTTAACATTCCGCTCCTGACCCTGACTAACGTGACCGGATTTGCCGCCAGCAAATGTGCGGAAAAAGGTCTGGCACGGGAAGCGGCAAAGCTCACATATGCCTTTGCCAACGCCAGTGTACCGAAAGTCAATGTGGTTGTCGGCAAAGCCTATGGCAGCGCAGGCATCACGATGAACAGCAAGTTTATCGGTGCAGATATGGTATACGCGTGGCCGGATGCGGAAATCGGGATGATGGATTCCGAACTGGCGGCGAAGATCATGTATCAGGATGCAGATGCAGATACCCTGAAAGAAAAAGCGGATGAGTATAAAGCGCTGCAGTCCAGCTCTGATTCGGCGGCCAGAAGAGGATATGTCGATACGATCATTGAGCCGGAAGCAACCAGAAAGTATGTGATCGGAGCATTTGAGATGCTGTTTACCAAGCGGGAAGACCGTCCGGTGAAAAAACACGGCACGGTTTAGAGAGGTGAGACCTAGTGAAGAAAAGAATTTGTCTAATAATCAGTGCTTTGACTCTTATACTCAGTCTGACCGGATGCGTAAGTTCGACTCAGCAGGCGGTGGAGCATGATCAGGACACCATGGAACAGGTGGCCGACATCATGATCACCAGCATGTCACAGATGGATGCGGCAACGTTTGAGGGGTTTCGTTCGATTTCTGACTATGCGATTGATAAAACCTTATACGATTCAGGACTGCCGATTGCATCTGATGATTTTGTCGGCATTCTGAATGCGTGGGAAGCGGGTGCCAAAGAAGCCGGTGCTTACATCGGTCATGGCGACTGGGTAGCGGAAGTCTCTAATAAAAATGTGAAGCTTCGTACGCAGGCTCAGTTTGAAGATATGGATGCGACGATAGAGTTTGTTTTTAATGAAAAAGATGAGATGGAGAGTCTGTCGGTTGGGGCCAAATATACAACCGGCCAGATTTTAAAGAAAGCGGGAATGAATACGGTGATCGGTATGGGAACTGTATTTTCGGTTTTGATTTTTATTTCGTTCCTGATTTCCCTGATGAAATATATTCCGGTGCTGCAGGCTAAGTTTATAAAGAGTAAGACTGAAGCCTCAGCGGAAACTCCGGCACCAGCAGCTGCGGTACCGGTTCAGTCGCCGCCGTTTCAGGCCGGTCCGGTTGAAACGGTAATGGCCAAGACTGACGAGCTGGAGCTGGCAGCGGTGATTTCGGCAGCAATTGCACAAGCGGAAGGCGTGGCGCCGGAAGGCTTTGTTGTGCGCTCAATTATAAGAAGAACAACCAACAAGTGGAATGGAGGAAGATAATTATGAAAAATTATACAATCACTGTGAACGGAAATGTATATGATGTAACCGTAGAAGAAAAGGGCGCGGGAGCGGCCCCTGCTGCTGTGGCACCAGTGACACCAGCACCGGCACCGGCACCGGCAGCAGCGCCAGCACCGGCAGCAGCGCCGACACCGGCAGTTTCCGGTTCTGCCGGCAGTATTAAGGTGGAAGCCGGCGCAGCCGGTAAAGTCTTCAAAGTAGAAGCGAGTGTTGGCCAGCAGCTGAAGCGGGGTGATGCGGTAATTATATTGGAAGCGATGAAGATGGAGATTCCGGTTGTAGCACCGGCGGACGGCACGGTTGCAAGTATAGATGTAGCGGTAGGTGACGCAGTAGAAGCAGGAGCAGTAATGGCAACATTGAACTAGAGACGGAGGTTAACATGGATTATATAATTGAAACGATGGGGAACCTCGTGCATCAGACGGCGTTTTTCAATCTGACTGTAGGGAACTACATCATGATTGCCGTTGCATGTGTGTTTCTGTATCTGGCGATTGTCAGAGGGTTTGAACCGCTTCTTCTGCTGCCGATTGCGTTTGGTATGCTGCTGGTAAATATTTATCCGGACATCATGGCTGTGCCGGAAGATACATCTAACGGCATTGGCGGATTACTTCATTATTTCTATCTGCTGGATGAATGGGCGATCCTGCCGTCGCTGATCTTTATGGGTGTCGGGGCGATGACCGATTTCGGTCCTTTGATTGCCAATCCCAAAAGTTTTCTGCTTGGTGCGGCGGCACAGTTTGGTATTTTTGCAGCTTATCTGGGCGCGATGTGGATGGGATTTTCAGATAAAGCGGCAGCGGCCATCTCAATCATCGGCGGAGCAGATGGACCGACTTCCATCTTCCTGGCCGGGAAACTGGAGCAAACAGCCATCTTAGGCCCGATCGCAGTTGCGGCCTATTCTTATATGGCGCTGGTTCCGATCATTCAGCCGCCAATCATGAAAGCGCTGACGACCAAAAAAGAACGGGCAATTAAAATGGAACAGCTGAGACCGGTATCAAAACTGGAGAGAGTTTTATTCCCCATTATTGTCACGATTGTTGTGTGTTTGATTCTGCCAACAACAGCTCCGCTGGTCGGAATGCTGATGCTGGGGAATCTGTTTAAGGAATCGGGTGTGGTAAGACAGCTGACCGAAACGGCTGGAAATGCATTGATGTATATTGTGGTCATCCTTCTGGGAACTTCGGTGGGGGCAACGACCAGTGCAGAAGCTTTTTTGAATCTGGATACAATTAAGATCGTCGTCCTCGGCCTGGTTGCCTTTGCCTTTGGTACGGCTTCCGGGGTCCTGTTTGGCAAGCTGATGTGCTGGGCGACCGGCGGCAAGGTGAATCCGCTGATCGGTTCGGCGGGTGTATCGGCGGTGCCGATGGCGGCCCGGGTCTCGCAGAAAGTCGGAGCGGATGAAGACCCGACCAACTTCCTGCTGATGCATGCAATGGGGCCGAATGTAGCGGGAGTAATCGGAACTGCGGTTGCAGCCGGAACCTTTATGGCGATATTTGGCGTATTTTAGAAAGTGAGGAATAACATAATGGCAGAACAAAAACCAATTAAAATAACCGAAACCATTCTGCGTGATGCGCATCAGTCCCTGATCGCCACCAGAATGACGACCGAAGAGATGCTCCCCATCGTAGATAAGATGGATAAAGTAGGATATCATTCAGTAGAGTGTTGGGGCGGAGCTACATTTGACGCATCGCTTCGTTTCCTGAAGGAAGATCCGTGGGACCGGCTGCGGAAATTCCGCGATGGTTTCAAGAACACTAAATTACAGATGCTGTTCCGGGGACAGAATATTTTGGGATACCGCCCTTACGCCGACGATGTGGTAGAGTATTTTGTGCAGAAGTCGGTTGCGAATGGAATTGATATTATTCGAATATTTGACTGTATGAATGACCTGCGCAATCTGCAGACAGCAGTTACCGCAGCAATAAAAGAAAAAGCAGATGCCCAGGTTGCCCTTTCCTATACTCTTGGGGATGCGTACACGCTGGAATACTGGGTAGACCTGGCAAAGCGGATCGAAGAGATGGGAGCGACCTCCATCTGCATCAAAGATATGGCCGGCTTATTGCTGCCGTATGAAGCGACTGAGCTGATCGGTGCATTGAAAGAAGTGACCAGGCTTCCGATCCAGCTGCACACTCATTATACCTCCGGGGTGGCTTCCATGACCTACCTTAAAGCGATTGAAGCCGGTGTTGATGTGGTCGATACAGCGATGTCACCATTTGCCCTGGGAACTTCCCAGCCGGCTACCGAAGTAATAGTCGAAGCCTTTAAAGGAACCCCTTATGATACCGGATTTGATCAGGGACTGCTGGCGGAAATTGCTGATTATTTCCGGCCGATCCGTGACAAGGCATTGGAGTCGGGTCTGTTGAATCCGAAGAATATGGGTGTTAATATCAGGACCCTGCTTTATCAGGTACCGGGTGGAATGTTGTCGAATCTGACTTCCCAGCTGAAAGAGCAGAACGCGGAGGATAAGTACTATCAGGTGCTGGAAGAGGTGCCGAAGGTGCGCGCCGATTTAGGAGAATGCCCGCTGGTTACGCCGTCTTCGCAGATCGTTGGTACTCAGGCGGTATTTAACGTGCTGATGGGTGAACGTTATAAGATGGCGACGAAGGAGACAAAAGATGTCCTGAGTGGTAAGTATGGTGCTACCATCAAACCGTTCAATCCGGAAGTACAGAAAAAGGTAATCGGTGATGCTGAAGTGATCACCTGCCGTCCGGCCGATCTTATTGACGATGAGCTGGAGACACTGGAAAATGAAATGAAACAGTGGAAACAGCAGGATGAAGATGTATTGACTTATGCATTATTCCCGCAGGTAGCGATTGATTTCTTCAAGTATCGTGAGGCACAGCAGACAAAAATAGATCAGTCTGTAGCAGACACAAAGAACGGAAGCTATCCGGTATAAAGTGAAACAAATAATCAGGAAAAAGACGGCTGTTTTCATACGGCCGTCTTTTCGTTTCTTGTGTTTCTAAAAGAAGTCGTGTATAATATTATGATATTGGGTTTGCAGAATTGGAGGAACCGGTGTGGGCGGCAAAAATGACTTATTAAATCGAATCGACCAGGGCTATAAGAAATTTAGTAAAGGGCAGAAAAAGATCGCAGAGTATGTTCGTACCGAATATGATAAGGCGGTGTTTTTAACTGCGGCCAAATTAGGCGAGGTTGTCGGAGTCAGCGAATCCACTGTAGTGCGCTTTGCTTCGCAATTGGGGTACGAAGGTTATCCCAGTTTTCAGAAGGCGCTGGAAGAACTGGTGCGTAATAAATTGAATTCTATCCAGCGGATGGAAGTGGCATACGGCAGGATCAGCCGGTCGGAAATATTGGAGACGGTACTGCAGTCAGATATTGAGAAGATTAAGCTGACCTTAAGCAGTATGGACAAAGAGGCTTTTGAGACGGCCGTTGACACTATTTTAGGATCCAAACGGATTTATGTGGTTGGTATCCGCAGCTGCGCTCCGCTTGCCAATTTCCTGAGTTTTTACCTGAATCTTGTATGTGAAAATGTAACCTCTGTGCATACGAACAGTGCCAGTGAAATATTTGAACAGTTACTGCGGATCGATGATCAGGATGTAATTATCGGTATTAGCTTTCCGCGGTATTCGATGCGGACTTTAAAAGCGCTGGAATTTGCCAGCAACCGGAAAGCAAAGGTGATCACCCTGACCGACAGTGTACATTCACCGATGAATCTGTATTCTTCCTGTAATCTGATCGCGCGCAGTGATATGGCGTCAATCGTTGATTCTCTGGTGGCACCGTTGAGCGTTATCAATGCGCTGGTGGTGGCGATCTGTATGAAAAAGCAGAATGAAGTGGTAAGTACCCTGGAGACACTGGAACAGATATGGGACGAGTATCAGGTGTATAGTCCGGATGAACTTAATCAGGTTAATGATCAGGTTTCGATGGCCTTTGAACCGGATGAGGATATATAGCAGATGGGAAAGATAATTGTGGTAGGCGGCGGCGCAGCCGGGATGTTCGCAGCTATAACCGCTGCCGGCAGCGGCAACGAGGTATCCATTTTCGAAAAAAATGAAAAACTGGGGAAAAAGCTGTTTATCACTGGCAAGGGCCGGTGCAATATCACGAATGCCTGTGATGTGGAGGAGTTATTTGCGAATGTCGTAAGTAATAAAAAGTTTTTATACAGCAGCTTTTACGGCTGTACCAGCGGGGATATCATTGATTTTTTCGAGCGGCTTGGGGTACGGACGAAAGTTGAAAGGGGGAATCGGGTATTTCCGGAGAGTGATCATTCTTCTGATGTAATCCGCGCATTGGAGCGGGAAATGAAACGTCTGGGGGTGAAGATTCATTTACAGAGCAGGGTTAAACGGATATGCACGGAAGGATTGGTTTTTACTGGCGTTGAGCTGGCTGACGGGACCATCGCAGAAGGAAGTTCCTGTATCATAGCAACCGGCGGGCTGTCCTATCAAAGTACCGGTTCCAGCGGCGATGGGTACCGGTTTGCGAAAGCGGCGGGGCATACTGTAACGGAGCTTGAACCTTCACTGGTGCCGATGGAAGTGAAAGATACATTTGTAAAACAGCTGCAGGGACTTTCGCTGCGGAATGTAACGGTGTCGATATGGGATGGCAAAAAGGAACTATACCAGGAATTTGGAGAGATGTTGTTTACTCATTACGGAGTCAGCGGCCCGGTCATATTATCAGCAAGTGCGGTTGTCGGCGGACGTTTAAAAGACCGGCAGCTGACACTGTCGATTGATCTTAAGCCGGCGCTGACTTTTGAACAGTTAGATCAGAGAGTACTCCATGATTTTGAGGAAAATAAAAATAGACAATTTAAAAATGCGTTGGGGAAATTGTTCCCTGCAAAATTGATTCCGGTCATGACCAAATTAAGCGGGATCGACCCGGAGAAAAAGGTGAATGAGATTACCAAAGACGAACGACAGGAATTTGTGCGGTTGATAAAAGGGTTGACGATGACAGTGGCCGGACTGCGTGATTTCAACGAAGCGATCATTACCCGGGGCGGTGTTAATGTACGGGAGATCGATCCTGGGACCATGGCTTCAAAGAAGGTACAAGGTCTCTTTTTTGTCGGTGAGGTGTTGGATCTTGATGCACTGACCGGAGGGTTTAATTTACAAATTGCCTGGTCGACAGCATATGCTGCCGGATCAGCGGTAAACTAGGAGGATAATATGGGGTATCAGATAGCGATTGACGGACCTGCCGGAGCAGGGAAAAGTACTATAGCCAAGCGGGTAGCAAAGGAGAAAGGCTTTGTCTATGTCGATACCGGTGCGATGTACCGCGGACTGGCTGTCCACTTCCTGCAAAAAGGCATACGGCCGCAAGAGACCGACAAGATTGCAGAAGCATGTAAGGATGCGGAAATCACGATCGGTTATGAGGCCGGAACCCAGCAGATTTATCTGAATGGAGTCAATATAACGGCTAAACTGCGCGGTGAAGAGGTGGGAAATATGGCTTCGGTCAGTTCGGCACTTCCGCAGGTAAGGGAAAAATTGCTGGAACTGCAGCGCCAGCTTGCGAGAACCCGGGACGTCGTCATGGACGGTCGGGATATCGGTACTCATGTGCTGCCGGATGCCGATGTCAAGGTATTTCTAACTGCCAGTGTGAAGACCCGGGCGAAACGTCGTTATGATGAGCTGAAAGAAAAGGGTGTAACCAATATTTCTTATACTGAAGTGGAGAAGGATATTATTGAACGGGACGAGCGTGATATGAACCGCCCGATCGCACCGCTTAAGCGGGCGGCTGACGCTGTGGAGATAGATAGTTCGGAAATGTTTAAAGAAGAAGTGGTGGAGGCGATATTAAAGTTTTGCCGCTGAGCGTTTCCGGCAGAAAGGGGAGATAAGTAATGAAAATCACATTGGCGAAAACCGCCGGTTTTTGTTTTGGGGTAGAGCGGGCAGTCGAGACGGTATATGAACAGGTAGAAAACGTCGATGGTCAGCAGATCTACACCTTTGGGCCGATCATCCATAATGAAGAAGTAATTAAAGATATGCGAAGCAAGGGGATTATTGTTCTGCAGGATGAAGAGGAACTCAGCAAAATTGAAAGCGGAATTGTCATCATCCGTTCACATGGGGTACCTAAGCGGATATATACACAGTTGGAGGAAAAGGGAATCACATGTGTAGATGCGACCTGCCCTTTTGTCAGAAAAATACATAACATCGTCGAAGAGCAGAAAAAATCCGGGCGTAAGATAATCATTATCGGTAATCCGGCTCATCCTGAAGTGGAGGGAATTATCGGATGGGCCGACGATGATGCGATCGTTGCCGGCTCAAAAGAAGAAGCGATGTTGATTTCTCTTCCGGAAAACGAAAAAGTTTGCATTGTTGCCCAAACGACATTTAATTACAACAAATTTGAAGAATTAGTTGAAATTATCCGTGAAAAGAGGTATGATATAATTGTTTTAAATACGATTTGCAGCGCTACCAAAGCCCGTCAGACTGAGGCGAAGCGTATTGCAGAAGAGTCGGAAGCGATGATTGTCATCGGGGACAAGCATAGCTCCAATACTCAGAAGTTATTTGAAATATGTAAGAATGCATGTGAAAATACGTACTACATACAGACACTTCGCGATTTGGAATTGAATCAATTGGGGTCCGTCACAACGGTAGGTATTACAGCAGGGGCGTCGACGCCTAAGAATATAATTGAGGAGGTTCAAAATAATGTCAGAATTAACTTTTGAACAAATGTTAGATGAGTCATTTAAGACAATAAGGAATGGAGAGGTTGTAGACGGTACGGTAATCGATGTAAAATCTGATGAGATTATTCTGAATATAGACTACAAAGCGGACGGGATTATTTCCAGAAATGAGTATACCAATGAGCCAAATGTTGATTTGACCACATTGGTTTCAGTGGGCGATAAGATGACCGTAAAAGTCTTGAAGGTAAATGATGGCGAAGGCCAGGTCTTGTTGACATATAAGCGTCTGTTAGCAGAAAAAGGCAATGAAAGATTAAAAGAAGCGTTTGAAAATAAAGAGGTGCTGAAAGCACCGGTTGCTCAGATTCTGGGCGGCGGCCTGAGCGTAGTGATCGATGAAGCCAGAGTATTTATTCCGGCCAGTCTGGTATCTGACAGTTATGAAAAAGATCTGAATAAATATCAGGATCAGGAGATTGAATTTGTTATCAGTGAATTCAACCCGCGCAGAAACCGCATTATTGGTGACAGAAGACAGTTGCTGGTTGCGGAAAGAGCAGAACGCCAAAAAGAACTGTTTGCTAAATTGAGCATCGGTGACACCATTGAAGGGGTTGTGAAAAATGTAACCGACTTCGGTGCATTTATCGATCTCGGCGGCGTAGATGGACTGCTTCATATTTCCGAGATGTCATGGGGGCGGGTTGAGAATCCTAAGAAAGTATTCAAGGTTGGTGAAGAACTGAAAGTTCTGGTGAAAGATATTCGCGATACCAAGATTGCTCTGAGTCTGAAATTCCCGGAAGAAAATCCGTGGGCAAATGCCAGTGCTGAGTATGCGGCGGGCAGTGAGGTAAAAGGCAAGGTTGCAAGAATGACCGATTTCGGAGCATTCGTTGAGTTGGCACCGGGAGTAGACGCACTACTGCACGTATCGCAGATTTCCCGCGAGCATGTGGAAAAACCTTCAGACGTATTGTCAATCGGTCAGGAGATTATAGCCAAAGTTGTAGACCTTAACGAGGCAGAAAAGAAAATCAGCCTGAGTATGAAGGCTTTGGAGCCAGAGGCTGCACCGGAGGTGAAAGAAGCATCAGTAGAAGAAGCGGTGGAGGAAACAGCAGAGATTGTTGAAACTGAAGAAGCGGCGGAAGAATAAAATAGTATAATTAAAAGTTAAAGGATGGAGACTAGTTTCTAGTCTCTTTCTTTAGTATATAAGATATGTGAAAAAAATATCTGAATTTGTTAAAAATGCATCAAGATGTTTTTTGGAATGTACAAAAAGGTGTACAGATAATATAGATTTTTAGTGTATATTTTAGTATATTTAATTATAGGAAATTTATCGGAAATTTATTTTCGATAGATATAGACTTTTAAGGAAGGAAGGAAAAGAGAATGGCACTTTTAACATTTAGGGGTGGGGTTCATCCGGATGATGGAAAAGATCTTGCAAAAGATAAGGCTATCGTTGAGCTTAAACCAAATGGTGAATTGGTGTATCCGCTTTCGCAGCATATCGGCGCGCCGGCCAGTCCGGTCGTGAAGGCGGGGGATCAGGTGACCAGGGGCCAGAAGCTGGCCGAAGCCGGCGGCTTTGTATCGGCACCTATCTATTCATCTGTATCCGGAACGGTTAAGAAGATCGAACCGCGGATGACACCGACCGGTTCCGCTGTGAACAGCGTGATCGTGGAAAATGACGGCGTGTATACAGAGACTGAGTACGAACCGGTTAAAGCTTTTGACCAGTTGAGCAAAGAAGAAATACTGAAACTGATCAGTGATGCCGGTGTCGTCGGTATGGGAGGAGCAGGATTTCCAACCCATGTAAAGCTGTCTCCAAAAGAGCCGGACAAGATTGAATATGTGATTGCTAACTGTGCGGAATGTGAGCCCTATATCACTGCTGATTACCGCAGGATGCTGGAGAATCCGGATGAATTGATCAGTGGTATGAGGGTCATCTTAAAGTTGTTTGATAATGCCAGGGGAATCTTTGGCGTGGAGGATAACAAGCCGGATTGTATTGAAAGGCTTGAAGAATTGACCAAAGACGAGTCCCGTATGGAAGTGATGAAGCTGAAGACCAAGTATCCCCAGGGAGCTGAGCGTCAGCTTATTTATGCGACGACCGGACGGGCCATTAATTCTTCGATGCTGCCAGCTGATGCCGGCTGCGTAGTCGATAATGTGGAGACCATTATCGCCATACATAATGCCGTGATAAATGGAAAACCATCTTTAGAGCGGGTTGTTACAGTTAGTGGTGACGGAGTAAAAGAACCTTCTAACTTTAAAGTACTATTTGGAACTAATCAGCGGGAGCTGGTGGAAGCTGCCGGCGGACTGGCAGGAGAACCGAAGAAAGTAATTTCCGGCGGTCCGATGATGGGATTTAGTATGTTGTCTCTGGATACACCGATCACCAAGACCTCCTCCTCAATCCTCTGCCTGACAAAAGATGAAGTGGCAGAATACGAGTCAGGGCCGTGTATTAACTGCGGTCGTTGTGTCGATGTCTGTCCCAGCCGGCTTTTGCCTACCTGGATTGCGAAGTATGCGGAGCGGCTGGATGAAGAAATGTTTGTTAAGCACGAAGGCATGGAATGTGTAGAATGCGGTGCATGCAGTTATGTGTGTCCGGCCAAACTTCAGTTGAAACAGTCAATCGGATCAATGAGGAAGATTGTACTGGCGAACAGAAAGAAACAATAATAAAGGAAGAGGTGGAAAAAGTGAGCGACAACTTTAATATATCATCTTCACCACACATTCGTGCCAGGGTCACAACCGATAAGATCATGCTGATAGTATTTATTGCGTTATTACCGGCGACTTTTTTTGGAATCTATAATTTCCGTGATCAGAATGCCTGGATTGTGGTGATTGTAACTGTAGCAGCAAGTGTTGCGACAGAATACATATATGAAAAACTAATGAAGAAAAAGGTGACGATAAGAGATTTCAGTGCAGCTTTAACCGGTCTTTTGCTGGCTCTGAATCTGCCGGCAAATGCACCGTGGTGGATGTGCGTACTGGGCAGTGTATTTGCGATATTGATCGTCAAGCAGCTGTTTGGCGGACTGGGACAGAACTTTATGAACCCCGCACTGGCGGCAAGATGCTTCCTGCTCATTTCTTTTACAGGAAGAATGACTAATTTTATTTATGACGGCGTATCCGGAGCAACTCCGCTGGCTCAGATGAAAGCGGGAGAAGCAGTTAATACGATGGATATGCTGTTAGGGTATACCGCGGGTACGATTGGTGAAACATCGGTGATCGCCATCATGATCGGGGCTATTATTCTGATCCTGGCAGGTGCCATTGATATTCTGATCCCGGGCACATATATTGCCAGTTTTGTAATATTTATTATTTTATTTAGCGGTCATGGTCTGGATGCACAATATATAACTGCACAACTGTGCGGCGGCGGCCTGATGCTTGGCGCATGGTTTATGGCGACCGATTATGTAACTTCTCCAATCACTAAAACCGGACAGTTAATCTACGGCGTCTGTTTAGGTGTGCTGACCGGCTTGTTCCGATTGTTTGGAGCTTCAGCAGAGGGTGTGTCCTATGCTATCATCTTCGGTAATCTTCTGGTGCCGCTGATTGAAAAGGTCACTCTTCCAAAACCATTTGGTAAAGGAGGAGAGAAATAATGAATAAGATCCTAAAAAATATATTAATACTGACTTTAATTACTCTGGTATCGGGAATTGGCCTGGGTGCGGTTTATGAAGTGACCAAAGAGCCGATCAGGCAGGCCGGTGAAAATGCTAAGCAGGCTGCATATCAGCAGGTGATTTCCGATGCGGATTCGTTTGAACACTATGCTGAGTTTGATGAAGATGAAGCGGCTGCAGTTCTGACTGATGCCGGTATAACCGGAAATACCATCAATGAAGTGGCGGCGGCAAAAAAAGGCGGTGAGACCATTGGATATGTGATCACCGGGACCTCCAGTGATGGGTATGGCGGAGATATTCAGCTCTCTACCGGTATTTTAAGTGACGGCACAATTACCGGCATTGCCTTCCTTTCCATCTCCGAAACAGCAGGTTTAGGTATGAATGCCGAAAAACCGGAATTCTATGAACAATTTAGTAATAAGCAGGTGGAACAGTTCGAAGTGGTAAAAGGCGGCGGCTCGGGTGGTGATAATGAAATTGACGCACTCAGCGGTGCGACGATCACTTCGGCTGCAGTGACCGATGATGTGAATGCGGCCCTGGCTTATTTCCAAAATGTATTGGAAGGAGGCAGCGGAAATGAATAAATATCTTGAAAGACTCTACAATGGCCTTTTAAAAGAAAATCCTACTTTTGTTTTAATGCTCGGCATGTGTCCGACCCTGGCGGTTACCACGTCTGCTATTAATGGTGTTGGAATGGGATTGGCGACGACAGTGGTACTGGTTATGTCAAATATGCTGATATCAATGCTGCGTAAGATCATTCCGGACTCGGTCCGGATGCCGGCGTATATTGTAGTAATCGCCTCTTTCGTAACCATTGTACAATTTTTATTGGAAGGTTTCGTACCTAGTTTATATTCAGCATTGGGACTTTATATCCCGCTGATCGTTGTCAACTGTATCATCATGGGTCGGGCGGAAAGCTATGCGGCTAAAAATCCGGTAATGCTATGTATCATGGATGGTCTGGGGATGGGGCTTGGATTTACTGTCGGTCTGACTGCGATCGGCCTGGTCAGGGAGTTGATCGGAGCCGGTACTGCTTTTGATATTCAAATCTTACCAAGTGCTTATGAACCGGTTACCATCTTCATTCTGGCACCGGGTGCATTCCTGGTACTGGCAGGGCTGGTGGCACTGCAGAATAAGGTGAGGCATCGGGCGGCAAAACGCGGCAACCCGATGACGCAGGTGTCCGGCGGCTGTGCAGATGGCTGTGAGAGCTGTGCAAACAGCGGATGCGCCGGCAGCAGATATCCGTCAGGACAGGAAGAATAGGAGGGGACAAAATGAAAGAATTATTAATGATAGCAGTTGGTTCGGCGCTTGTAAATAACGTTGTGCTCAGCCAGTTCCTCGGTATTTGTCCATTCCTGGGAGTATCCAAGCGGGTGGAAACAGCATCTGGCATGGGCGGCGCAGTTATCTTCGTTATTACGATCGCATCCTTTTTTACCAGCATAATCTATAAATTTATATTATTGCCAACCGGGTTTGAATACTTACAGACGATCGTATTTATCCTGGTAATTGCAGCATTGGTGCAATTTGTGGAAATGTTTTTGAAGAAATCGATGCAGTCGCTGTATAATGCGCTGGGGGTATATTTACCGCTTATTACTACGAACTGTGCAGTTTTAGGGGTGGCACTTACCAACGTACAGAGGTCTTATAATATCTTAGAAGGCGTTATCAATGGATTCGCGGTTGCGGTTGGATTTACAATTGCTATCGTTTTAATGGCGGGGATTCGTGAAAAAACGGAACATAATGATGTATCAGAATCTTTTAAAGGAACTCCGATCGTGCTGATTACGGCAAGTTTAATGGCGATTGCATTTTTCGGATTTTCCGGACTAATATAGGAGGGCATAAAGTATGAGTTTAATGGGTGTAGTATGGGCTGCCGCCATCGTCGGCGGTACCGGTCTGTTCATCGGTGTCTTCCTGGAAGTTTCGGGTAAGAAATTTGCGGTCGAGATTGATGAGAAAGAAGAGGCTATTTTAGAAGAGCTTCCGGGTAATAACTGCGGTGGTTGCGGTTTTCCCGGCTGTGCCGGTCTGGCGGCGGCGATTGCGGCCGGGGATGCAGAGGTCGGGGCATGTCCGGTCGGCGGTAAGCCGGTGGCGGAAAAGATTGCTGAAATCATGGGACAGTCGGTCAGTGATCAGGTGCGGGAAGTAGCATTTGTCAAGTGCGGCGGAACCTGTGAAAAGGCAAAACAGGATTATAAATACTATGGTATCGAAGACTGCACGATGATGAATTTTATGCAGAATAACGGCCCAAAAGGCTGTAATTATGGCTGCCATGGATTTGGCAACTGCGTGCGGGTATGTCCGTTTGATGCCATTCAAATCATCGATGGTGTGGCAGTGGTTGATAAAGATGCATGTAAGGCATGTAAGAAGTGTATCGCAGCGTGTCCCCGGAATCTGATCGAGCTTGTGCCGGATAGTCAGGTGCATCTGGTTCAGTGTAATTCGAAGGCCAAAGGGAAAGATGTCATGGCGGTATGCTCGGTCGGTTGTATCGGCTGTAAGATGTGTGAGAAGGTCTGTGAATTCGACGCAGTGTATGTGGAAGATAATATTGCTCACATTGATCCTGCAAAATGTACCAATTGTGGGGCATGTGCAGAGAAGTGTCCGAAGAAATGTATTCTATAGTATAGTAAAGATATCCTTCATAGTCAATGGGTAAACGGGAAGGAAGGTGAAAGCCTTCCTTTTTTAATATTAAGAAAGTCTTAAAAATATATAGCGATTTTCCTTGGAAATATATGCTAACATCTGTATGTGTGGATAGGAGGGATAACATGAGGAAAGTAATTGAAGTGCGGAATCTATATAAACTATATCAGGTCGGGGAGAGTATCATCCGCGCTTTAAATGGAGTGGCTTTTGATATTCGGGAAGGGGAATTTTGTGCGATCGTCGGCACGTCCGGTTCAGGTAAATCCACCTTGCTCAATATGCTTGCCGGACTGGAAAAGCCAACCAGGGGTGACATCACTATGGCGGGGCAGCACATTGAAAAAATGAATGAAGATCAGCTTGTTAAGTTCAGGCGGGAACATGTAGGATTTATCTTTCAGTCTTTTCATCTGCTTGGGACGATGAATGCCCTGGAAAATATCGCCTTGCCACTGACATTTCGCGGGGTGCCCAAAGCCACGCGGCTTGAGCGGGCAGGGAGCATGCTTAAGCTGGTCGGACTTGAGAAGCATAAAAAGCATCTGCCCAGTCAGTTGTCCGGTGGTCAGCAGCAGCGGGTAGGGATAGCCAGAGCGTTAGTGGTAGATCCGGATATTATTTTTGCTGATGAACCAACCGGGAATCTTGATTCCAGGACTTCCAGGGAAGTGATGATGCTCATGCAGAAAGTGGTGAGAGAGCAGCAAAAGACGCTGGTCATGGTAACCCATGATAATCAGCTGGCAGAGTATGCTGACCGGGTGTTCCATATCATGGATGGGGAAATCGTAAAAATAGTAGATAATAGGAAACGTATGGAGGATAGGAAGAATGAAGAGGTTTAGAAAGATAATTATAGGGGTTATGAGTTTGGTTATGGTCGGAACCGGCGGAATGCCGGTCATGGCTGCGGATAATATGATCGAAGCTCAGTTAAAGGGCAGCAATGTAACATATAGGGCCGGAGAAAAGGCCACTCTTACTTTAACTATTAAAAATACCGGTGATAATAATCTGACGAATGTAGTACTACAGCCTCTTTATAGCAACAGCACAGCGGAATGGCCGTTTAAAGAGGTGGATAATGCGGCGCATAAAAAGACCATCAGCGAATTGAAGGCGGGGACATCCACCGATGTTGAATACAATTTTACAACCAGAGATGATGTCGGCAGCGGCCGGTGCCGCATTAGTTTTTCGATCAGCGGAGTGAAGGAACAGCCGATCGAATTTACGGTATTCCCGTTTACTCAGGAAGCAGAGAAAAAGAAAGAAGTACAAAAGGTAGAAATTGTTAACGGCGGCAATAACGGCTCTAATACAGCTGATTCAGGCGGCGGTGAAATTTCAGCAGCCAGCTATGACGGCGGCGGTGTATATAATGAAGAGACTTCCGGAGGAGGAGAGACATCGACCGATGGATCGGTTCCGCGAGTCATTGTGACCGGATTTACTACTGAACCGGGAAATGTGAAGGCCGGTTCTGACTTTAAGTTAATCGTTCATTTGAAGAATACCTCAAAAAAGACGGCAGTATCTAATATGGTAGTGGATTTCAGTGCACCGACGGAAGGTACGGATGAGTCTACAAGTGCACCGGCATTTCTTCCGACGTCCGGTTCAAACACCATTTATGTCGAAAAGATAGCCGCAAACGGAACCAAAGATGTCACTATTGAGATGAATGCCAAAGCAGATTTGGTACAGAAGCCATATAGCCTTAATATAACAATGAAATATGAAGACAAGAGTGCTGCTCAATTTGAAAGTGAATCCAGCATTTCGGTTCCCATCAAACAGGATGCAAGGTTTGAATTCAGTGAATTTGAGATCAGTCCGGAGTCGATTTCAGTCGGCGGCGAAGCCAATGTTATGTGTAATATGTATAACCTGGGCCGGATAAAACTTTATAATGTTAAAGCGTCATTTGAAGGGCAGGGAATTTCCGCATCTGAGATTTTTGTCGGTAATGTTGAACCCGGTGCAACAGCGTCTATTGACGGTATGATCAGCGGCAGCGAGGCAACGACCGGGGATGGCAGGGTGAAGATGATCCTGACTTACGAAGATGAAGGCGGTAACGTTTCGACGGTGGAAGAAGAGTTTACCCTGATGGTGACTGAAGAGATGACCGAAGAAATGCTTATGGATGAAGGTGAAATGATTGAAGAAAGCAGCGGCTTTCCGGTCTGGCTGATCGTTGTGATCGCAGTGGTGGTGGTGGCTGCAGCGGCAATAGCATTTATTATCATCCGTAAGAAGAAAAAAACCAGGGAGGGAGATGGAATGGAAGATGAATTGGATAGACTTATTGAGGATGAGCACGGGGAATCTTAGGCGCAGAAAATTACGTACCTTCCTCACCGTACTGGGAGTTGTGATTGGTACTGCTTCCATCGTTGTTATGATTTCTCTGGGGCTTGGATTGCAGCAGTCGCTGCTGGCGGAAATTGAGCAGGCCGGCGGTGTGACCAATATTAAGGTATACGGGTCTGATTCCGAGGGGTATTCGATGATGCATGGCGGCAGTGCAGAAGAGAATACGGGACAGGAAGATAAACATGTAACAGATGAGGCGATTCAGCAGTTTGCCCAGATGGAGGAAATAGATTCGGTGTACCCGGTCATGGTGATACCGGTTCTTATCTTGAAGGGAAATTATATGTGTTATGCTGATTTAAACGGACTCCCTGCTGAACAGTTGGCGAATCTGGATATTGCAATGGAAGAAGGCAGCCGGATGCCGGCGGAACGCACTGCCAATCTGGAATTAATGTTTGGCAACTGGATGCCGGAGAGCTTCTATAATAAGACGACTGGACAAGGATACTGGGAAACCGGGGAATTCCCTGATATTAATTATACCAGTGACCAGTTCTTTACAGTTTTAGATCAGGATGCATATTTTGCAGAAGAAGAAAGCGGTGGAAATTATGGTAATATAGAAGATGATAATGTGGAAACCAAGAATCAGGGGCCGCCTAAAAAATATGTTTCACAGGGAACGGCTCTGATAGCCGGCGGTACGAATGGATATACGCCGTATTCCTTTGGAGTATACTGTGATCTGGAGACATTGAAAGGAATATTAAAGAAAGACTTTGCGGGAAAGGTGATCCCCGGGCAGCCGGTCAGGTCTAATGGGAAGCCTTACTCCTATCTGACTTACAGCTATGCCAACATTCAGGTTGATAAGATGGAAAATGTTGAAAGTATTGCGAATACATTTAAAGAAATGGGCTATACCGTTGAGACCAACATTGAGTATCTGAATAGTATGAAGAGCCAGTTTGCCATCGTACAGGCCGTACTTGGCGGCATCGGGGCAATTTCTCTGTTGGTTGCCGCTATCGGTATTACCAATACGATGATGATGTCCATTTATGAACGGACCAAGGAAATCGGTGTTATAAAGGTACTTGGATGCGGATTAAAAAATATTAAGCAATTATTTCTGCTGGAAGCAGCGGGAATCGGTTTCCTGGGCGGTGTGATCGGAAACCTGTTAAGTTTTATACTGTCCAGGATAATCAACGTAGTGGCCACCAGCTTCGGCTCTGATATGGGGCTGTCCCAAGGGATTTCTTATATTCCCTTCTGGCTGGTGATGTCAGCTATGGGAATCGCTATTGGTGTCGGTATGATCGCCGGTTATTTCCCGGCTAAGCGGGCCATGAAGCTGAGTGCGTTGGAAGCTATCCGGACAAACTAAAAATTATTATGAAAAAGCCTCCGGTTTTGTGTTATCATATTCCTAGTATTGAAAGGAATGGAATAATACCTATGGATAAAAGATCTATAAAACAAATCCTGACCGAAGGCTTTTTACTGATCTGGAGGGATATTAAAGGTTATAAATGGATGTTGATTTTGATCGCGGTGTATTTTGCCGTGATCTGGAAGTTTTTCTATACTTCCTGCTTTCTTGTTGAACTGACCGGGTTTCCGTGTCCGGCCTGTGGATTGACCAGAGCGGGCTTTTCGGTTTTGCGTGGGGATATAAGCACGGCCTGGCATTTGCATCCGTTCATTTACCCGATCATCTGTCTGGCCGGGGCAGCGATTATTAAACGATATTTTTTGAAACAAGGGCTTTGTTCTCTGAAAAAATGGTTGATCGTGATACTGGCATTGATGGTGGTATTTTATGTGTACCGGATGATTTGTTATTTTCCGGGTGATCCGCCGATAAGTTATTATGGGAATAATTTACTGCGTAAGATTTTTTCACTTGTATCAGAATAGATAACATGGTAAAATAGTCACAGAGTATATAGGAGGAGAAGCAAATGGATAATAATTTTGAAAACAATTCTGATAACGGATTGGAAAACACATCCGGCAATACACCTGACAATGATGCTGCAGCGCAATCAGAGCAGCCGGAATATACTGATCCGAATGCAGATGTCCAGTCAGGTTATACTGCTGGACAGAGTACTGAGAATAGCACTGATTATACCTATGGCCAGGACACTGCTGCACAAAGTGGTGGTAATCCGGAACAGAACAGCAATTATCAGGGGTACTGGGATAATCAGAACCAGGGCACTCAGGATGCTCAGTATAATCAAAATCAACAGTATGCAGGCGGAGGAGTTGATAATTATAACTATAATGTTAATTCCGCGCCGGCTTATAATGGTGAGGAAGGATACGATACATCGCCGATGACGATGGGAGACTGGTTACTGGTCTTATTAGCTTCATTTATTCCATGCTGCGGAGGGATCATTCTTTATTTTGTGTGGGCCTTCAGTAAGAAGGGGAATATAAACCGCAGGAATTACTGTCGGGCGGCCTTGATCATTCAAGGCGCAGGTCTCGTCCTTGTACTGCTTATTTATCTCATTATGGGCAGCGCGATTTTGAGTTCGCTTAACTATTATTATTAGGAGTATGATTGTGGCGGTATCGCATACGATACCGCTATTTTTGTGCCGCTATTTCAATCAGCTTGCTTAAAATGATCGGAATAGTATAATTGATAGTCCTGAGTAATGAATAATGCTTCCACATCTTTAGTACGGTTGATCAGCGAGAGCCCCTGCTCCAATCCGAGTGACAGACAGATGGTACTCAGAGCATCGCCTTTGGCAGAAGATTCGGAAAGGATGGTAACACCATATAAATCGTTTTCAAAAGGATAACCGGTCCGGGGATCTAAGATGTGGTGATAAATATTGCCGTTTGTTTCAAAATAACGCTCATAAATACCGGAAGTAACTACCGAAAGTGAAGAGGCTGATACTGCAGTAATGGTCTCGCCGCTGTCAGCAAATGGTTTCTGGATCCCGATATGATATGCAGTACTGTCCGGTTTGCCGCCAACAGTGAGGACATCTCCCCCAAGGTTGATCAGAGCGTGTTCGATACCCCGTTCCAGGAGGAATTCTTTTGTCTTGTCGGCGATATACCCTTTGGCGATTCCGCCCAGATCAATACCTGCTTTCGGATCGGCAAGACGGACAGTACCGGCATCACAGTCTACGATTACATTCTGATAATTGACATGGGAACGCGCTTCAGCCAGGGCCTGGGCGTCTGGGATATCTCCGGAGTTGTTTTTGAAATCCCATAATTCACTTAAGGGTGCTACCGTAATATCGAAATTTCCACCTGATATTTCACTGTAATATAATCCCTTTTGGATCAATTCCAAAGTATCGTCTGAGACCGTAACAGCAGCTCCGCCGGCATGATTAAGCTGAGAGATTTCACTGCTGTCAATGGTCCGGCTCAGCTTTTGTTCATAGGCCCGGCAGAGTGCGAAGCAGTCATCCAGGATGCTGGAATCCTGAGTACCATATATCTGGATTGTGACAACCGTATCAAAAATAACCTCGGTATGGGAAAGCGGCTCAGCCGGTTTCACGGAACAGCCATGTATCAGTCCGCACAGTAATATAATAATAAAAATGAATGATAACCGTTTCATAAATATCCTCGCTGGTTTTTCAAGATACAGATATAGTATCGTATTTAGAATGGTTTTGCAATCGAACATGTGGTTGCGTTCTTGCAGGGGTTGTGATAGAATGTATCATAAAGGAATGAAGGAGATTGGTCTATGAAGAAGAGCGACTGGATTCTGGCAGGATTCATTTTGGCCGCGGCATTAGCGGTTTTTCTTCTGTATTCCGCAGGGAGTGAAGGTGATGTCAGATCCTTGACTATCCGGATAGATGATCAAGTATACGGGAATTATGATTTAAACGAAGATCAGATTATTGTGATAAATGATACCAATACCTTGGAGATAAAGGAGGGAAAGGCTGTTATGATTCATGCGGATTGTCCGGACCAGCTATGTGTACATCAGAAGGCGATCAGTAAGAACCGTGAGAGTATCATCTGTCTTCCCAATAAAGTCGTGGTGTTAGTGGAAAGCAGTGAAGACAGTGAGTTGGATGCGGTGTCACAATAGGGAGGGAGCATTTTGCGGACAAGAGTTGTATCATTTGGTGTGTTTGTGGCCCTGGCCCTTATTTTCAGCTATATTGAAGGGCTGATACCAATCCGGCTGGGGATACCGGGAGCGAAACTGGGCCTGGCTAATCTGATCGTGGTAATCGCATTATATAAGGTAAGCTGGAAGGAAACTCTTCTGTTGGCAGTAGTCAGAGTTTTACTGGCGGGATTTATGTTTGGAACTCTGTTCAGCATTATTTATAGTATAGCCGGCGGACTGTTCAGTCTGGCGGTTATGATGGTCTTAAAACGAAGCGGCAGGTTTAGTGTGGCCGGTGTCAGTATTGCCGGTGGTACCGCTCATAATATCGGCCAGATGGTGGTGGCGATGCTGGTGATAGAGAGTTATAGCATTATCTACTATATACCAGTGCTGCTGGCTGCCGGAGTGCTGACCGGACTGGTGATTGGGATAGCAGCGAACGAGATGCTGAAGCGTTTAGTGAAAATAAATTTATAATGATAAGAGGTAACGTATGATTTCATATGTCAGAGGAGAATTGGTACTGATCACGGAGGATAAGGTGATTATTGATGTAAATGGTGTTGGATACGGGGTGTTTATGTCCGGACAGGAGATAAGCAGATTGCCGCAGATCGGACAGGAAGTGAAAATACATACCTATCTGAATGTAAAAGAGGATGCGCTGCAGCTATTCGGTTTTCTCCGGGCGGATGATCTGAAAGTGTTTAAATCAGTTATTGGCGTGAGTGGGATCGGACCGAAGGGCGGGCTTAATATATTGTCGCAGCTTTCTGCTGATGACCTGCGTTTTGCTGTAGCGGCCAACGATGTCAAAGCTATTTCGGCAGCTCCGGGAATTGGTAAAAAGACGGCGGAGAAGCTGATCCTCGAACTGCGCGACAAACTGAGTCTGGAAGAAGCTCTTGAACACATTGGACAGGCACCGGATACAGCGGTATCACCGACTGGTGATATGCAGGCAGATGCGGTGGAAGCGCTGGTTTCGCTGGGGTATGGCAGTACCGAAGCGGTTAAGGCAGTCAGACAGGTAAAGGGGACAGCCAAGATGGGTAGTGATGAGATATTGAAACAAGCTTTAAAATATATAGCATTCTGAGGCATAGGGGACAAAGATGAATAAACGGATCATTACAACCGAGAATTTAGATGAGGATATCAGCATTGAGAATAATCTGCGGCCGCAGATGCTGGATGAATATATCGGCCAGCGTAAAGCTAAAGAAATGCTGAAGGTGTATATTGAAGCTGCAAGAGGGCGGGGTGAAGCTCTGGATCATGTGCTGTTTTACGGTCCGCCGGGTTTGGGCAAGACGACACTGGCAGGGATTATTGCCAATGAGATGCATGTGAACATGAAGGTAACATCGGGACCGGCGATTGAAAAGCCGGGGGAAATGGCAGCTATCCTGAACAATCTGCAGGAACATGATGTGTTGTTTGTCGATGAGATCCACCGTCTGAACCGGCAGGTGGAAGAGGTACTTTATCCGGCGATGGAAGACTATGCCATTGATATTATGATTGGCAAGGGATCAAGTGCCCGTTCCATTCGCCTGGAACTGCCGCAGTTTACACTGGTCGGAGCTACCACCAGAGCAGGGATGCTGACAGCACCGCTGCGGGACCGTTTTGGAGTGGTAAACCGGTTGGAATTCTATACTGAAAAGGAACTTCAGACAATTATTCTACGATCAGCGGAAGTCTTAGGCGTGGAAATCGATGCAAAGGGAGCGCTGGAACTGGCCAAACGTTCACGCGGTACGCCGCGGCTGGCTAACCGGCTGCTGAAGCGGGTGCGTGATTTTGCGCAGGTTAAATATGACGGTATTATAACCGAAGAAGTAGCAGCCTCTGCTTTAGATCTACTGGAAGTGGATAAGCTGGGGCTGGACCAGACCGACCGCAATCTGCTGCTTACTATGATCCAAAAATTCGGCGGCGGACCGGTCGGTCTGGATACCCTGGCAGCATCTGTAAGTGAGGATACCGGGACGCTGGAAGATGTCTATGAACCCTATCTCTTACAGCATGGATTTATCCAGCGAACACCCCGGGGAAGAATGGTTACGGATTTTGCTTATGAGCATCTGGGATTGCCGTACGACAATGTTGAAAAATAATAGTTGGTTTTTCTAACAGAATGGTTTATAATATACAAAGAGTATTTGGGATAAGGAGGGGCTTATGTCATCACCAAAAAATAATACTGAAGTACTAATCGGTGGGAAGGTGTTTACTTTAAGCGGATTTGAGAGTGAAGAATATCTGCAGAAAATATCGACATATTTGAACCATAAAATCACAGAGTGCAGTAACAGTGAAGGATATCGTAAGCAAAGTGCAGAATCGAGAAGTGTCCTGCTGGCACTCAATATTGCGGATGATTATTTTAAGGCGAAGAAGCAAGGTGATGCATTGGAAGGTGATATTGCAGATAAAGATAAAGAGATGTATGATTTGAAACATGAACTGATTTCTGCTCAGATCAAACTGGAAAATGCTGAAAAAGCATTGGATAAGCTCAAAGAAGATAATAAAAATCTGCAGATGAAAATTGTGAAATTAGAGACTGAGATGAAAAATCATAGAAAATAGGCTGTCGCACGACAGCCTTTTTTGTGAAAAGGGGTGGTAAACGGATGCAGTTAAGTTCAATAGAGGTACTGGCGCCGGCAGGTTCGTTTGAAAGCCTGCAGGCGGCTGTTCAAGCCGGTGCCGATGCGGTCTATATCGGTGGCAGTCGTTTTGGTGCCCGGGCATACGCTGATAATCCGGATACCGGACAGATGCTGGAAGCCATTGACTATGCACATCTTCATCAGCGGAAGATCTATCTGACGGTCAACACCCTGCTGAAGGAAACCGAGCTGGAAGAAGAACTGTTCTCTTACCTGGAACCATTTTATCGGCAGGGGCTGGATGCGGTAATCGTACAGGACATCGGCCTGTTGTCATATATCAGAGAGTATTTTCCTGATCTGCCGGTTCATGCCAGTACCCAGATGAGCATTGCCGATGCTTCCGGCGTTCGTTTTTTGGAAGCTCAGGGCGTTTCGCGGGTTGTATTGGCGCGGGAACTCAGTTTAGCAGAGGCAGCGGATATCACGAAACAAGTTTCGGCGGAAATAGAATGTTTTGTTCATGGAGCATTATGCTATTGTTATTCAGGGCAGTGTTTGTACAGCAGTCTGATCGGCGGCAGAAGCGGGAACCGGGGACAATGTGCGCAGCCATGCCGGCTGCCCTATCATACGGGAAAAGAAATGTCTTATATTCTTAGTCTTAAGGATATCTGTACACTTCAGCATGTTCCGGCAATGATTGAAGCGGGAATTGCCTCTTTTAAAATCGAAGGGCGGATGAAAAGACCGGAATATGCCGCAGCGGTTACAAGTATGTACCGTAAATATGTAGACCGGTATTTGGCTGAGGGAGCAGATAAATACGCAGTAGAACAAGAAGATCTGGATATGCTCCTGGATGTATATAATCGGGGTGGTTTTCACAGCGGATATCTATATCAGCAAAACGGCGGTGATATGCTGGCTGCTAAGCGGCCAAACCATGCCGGGATACCAGCTGTCAGGATCGAAGGGGACAGCCGGATAAAGGCTTTGCGGGATATTAACCGCGGGGATGTGATCGAGAGACCTGCAGGACAACCGGACTATACCTTTGGTCAGGCGGTAAGACGTGGCGAAACTATTGCAGTAACCTTAGGCCGGAAGAAGACGATAAAGCCGGGAACGGTTTTAAACCGTATTCGCAATGAACAGTTGCTGCAAATGCTGCATGAACGGTATGCGGCCGGACAAATTAAAGAAAAAATTAATGGGGATTTAATACTTTCGGCCGGAGAATCTGCTAAACTAATGCTATGCTTTGGAGAAGCTTCGGTGTCTATAGAGGGAGAGCGAGTCCAGAAGGCATTAAGGCAGCCGATGGATGAGACCCGCATTAGGAAGCAAATGCTGAAGACCGGCAATACGCCGTTTGAATTTGATAAATTGTCAATATCTATCAATGGAGATATTTTTATTCCGGTACAAGAGTTGAATGATTTACGGCGCAGGGGAATAGAGGCTTTGCAAAAGGTCATATTAAGCAGTTTCCGCCGAGAAATTCCAGAGCGCGCTCTGTTTTTTGTGAATAAAAAACAGAGCGTCTACAGAAATGATGGGATAAAGATGCATGTGAGCATCCAGACACCGGAGCAGTTTGAGGTGGTATGTGCTTGTGAAGCGGTCAGCCGGATTTATATAGATAGTTGTGTTGATAATTTTGCCTATGTGGAAAAAGGCCGGATGGCCGGTAAGGAAGTTTTTTTAGCGATGCCTTATGTATTCCGCAGGAAGGTCAGAGAATCCTGGGAAAGTAAGTGGGGGAGGGCAGCGAAGGATTTTGACGGTATTCTGGTCAGGAATTATGAAAGCTTTTCGTATTTAAAAGAGCATGAATATGAGAAACCGATCATAACCGATCATAACCTATATATATTTAATCGGAAGGCGGAGGCTTTCTGGGAAAAAAATGGAGTGCAGGGGATGACGGCACCGCTGGAATTGAACTGGCGGGAACTTAAGCAGCTGGAGCTTAACCGTTGTGAGATTGTTGGATATGGGTATTTGCCGATGATGATCAGTGCCGGATGTGTGCAGAAAAACATCAGCCGGTGCACGGGAAAAACCGGTACATTATTTATAAAAGATCGATATCACAAGAAATTTATGGTTAAAAATGATTGTGATTACTGTTATAATGTAATATATAATACCTTGCCTCTTTCGCTTGCGGATCAGCAGAAAGATCTGAGGATCCTGGCACCGCAGGCGCTGCGTTTGATCTTTACGGTTGAAGATGCGGCAGAGATTACGGCTGTGCTGGATGCATTTGACCGATCAAGCAAGGGTGGTAGTAAATGGATCGGTCAGACGGAATTTACGAGGGGACATTTTAAACGAGGGATTAAGTAGGTGAAGATGTGGTAAATTTAGTAACAGAGATTTCGAAATATCTGATGCTCATCCTGATCGGTATTTATACCTTTGGATGTTTTACGGTATTTAGTTATCAGGAAGACGAACAGAGAGGTATCCTGCGGCGGCAGAACATATTAATGTTCATGATTCATTTCATGGCCTTTTTGATCATGTTCCTGCGGACCGAAGAGACCAAGGTCATGATGTTTTACGGCATGCAGGTGGTGCTGCTGGGATGTACGATTTTTTTCTATACCAAACTCTATCCCAGAGCATCACGTCTGGTCGTGAATAATATGTGTATGCTCCTGGCAGTCGGTCTGATCATGCTGACGCGTATCAACTATGATCTGGCCTGGAAACAGTTTATCATCGTATCCGGCGGAATGGCACTAAGCCTGCTGGTTCCGGTTATTATCCGCAAGGTGAAGTTTCTCGCCAATCTCCGCAAATTTTATGGTATTGTCGGAGTAATCGCTTTGCTGGCGGTTATAGCCGTAGGACGGGTATCAAATGGTGCGATACTGGGATTTGAAGTCGCCGGCATATCGATACAGCCGTCGGAGCTGGTAAAGATTGTGTTTGTATTTTTTGTGGCAGCCAGTTTTTATGCTTCAACAGAATTCAAAAATATTGTTATCACAACTGCTGTCGCAGCGGCCCACGTATTGATTCTGGTCGCTTCGACCGATTTGGGAGCGGCAGTTATCATATTTGTAGTATATCTGGTGATGCTTTATGTAGCGACCAGGCAGCCGCTTTACATGCTGGCAGGATTAGGCGCCGGCAGCGGCGCATCAGTGGTGGCCTATCATTTGTTCAGTCATGTTAAGACCCGTGTGGTGGCCTGGCAGGATCCCATTGCCTCTTATGATAACGGCGGCTATCAGGTGGCTCAATCATTATTTGCGATCGGAACCGGAGGATGGTTTGGAATGGGGCTTTTTCAGGGATCACCGATGAGCATTCCGGTTCGGGAAAGCGATTTTATCTTTTCAGCGTTGTCGGAAGAGATGGGGCTAATCTTTGCACTATGTCTGGTTCTGATATTTTTAAGCTGTTATATCATGTTTTTGAACATTGCAATGCAGCTTAAGGATCGATTTTATAAACTGGTCGCTCTGGGGCTTGGAACCTGTTATATCTTTCAGGTATTCCTGAATATCGGCGGTGTGACCAAGTTCATCCCTTCAACCGGGGTGACATTGCCTCTGGTAAGCTATGGCGGCAGTTCGATCATCAGTACTTTAATTATGTTTGGAATCATTCAGGGATTGTATATTTTAAGAGAAGATGAGGAAGAAGATATTGAAAGGAAAAAACAACAGCGGCTACGGGCAGAACAAAAACAGCGAGACCGAGATCTACGATCTGCTGGAAGATCTGGATCAGGAACCGGAAGTAAAAATGCCAAAGCAGCAGCCGGTCAAAAAAGAAAGAACGTCAAAACAGCAAAATAGGCCAAACAGCAAAGCCGCAGAAAAAGTGCCGGCAAGAAAAAAGGCCGACAAAAAGAGTGCGGCTAAAAAGGCGAAACAGAATAAGAAGAAAAAAAAGGCGGTAAATAAAGAGTTTGCCAGAGTTACCTATCTATTTGTGACTCTGTTCCTAGTGATGATGGGCTATCTTGTATATTTTAACGTAGTGAGGAGCCAGGATATCATTAATAGTGCTTATAATACCCGGCAGGATTCTTTTGCCGACCGCGTTGTGCGCGGCAGTATTCTCGACAAAGACGGGAAGGTATTGGCAAAGACTAACGTAGCGGCTGACGGAACCGAGACCCGGGAATATCCTTATGGCCGGATGTATGCACATGTAGTCGGTTATGCTTCAAATGGAAAGTCCGGTTTGGAGTCGGTTACGAATTTCAACCTGCTTACTTCCAATGCGTTTATTCTGGAGCGGATGAAAAATGAACTTCAGAGCCAGAAAAACCAGGGCGATAATGTTGTGACAACTCTGGATACGGCACTGCAGGAAGCCGCTTATAATGCTCTGGGAAGTAATAAAGGAGCGGTCGTGGTGATGGAACCCAGTACCGGGAAGATCCTTGCTATGGTATCCAAATCCGATTTTGACCCCAATATGGTGGCGGCGGAATGGGAGAGCATAAGTACCAGTGAAGACAGTGTTCTGCTGAATCGTGCGACCCAGGGGCTGTATGCTCCGGGTTCCACCTTTAAAGTGGTCACGACTCTGGAATTTATGCGGGAAAACTCCAATTATACCGATTATTCTTATGACTGTACCGGTTCGATCACTCATCAGGGAGTGACCATCAAATGCAGCAACGGCAACGTGCACGGACAGGTTGATTTAGAACAATCGCTGGGCTATTCCTGCAATGCCTCATATTCAAATATTGGCCTGCAGATTGATATATCTAAATTCCAGGAAACGACAAAATCATTATTATTCAATACCAGGCTGCCTAATGTGCTGGCAGGAAGCAAAAGCAGCTTCTCACTGACTAAATCGGATTCAGATGCGGAAGTTATGATGACCTCCATCGGTCAGGGAAAACTCCAGGTATCACCGTACCATATGGCCTTGATCACATCGGCCATTGCCAATGGCGGAACTTTAATGGAACCTTATCTGGTGGATTCGATCACCAATTATACCGGGACCCAGGTGGAGAAGAATATACCGAAAGCGTATAAAGAGCTGCTGACGGCAGAGGAATCTGCCCAGTTGATAAAATACATGCAGGCGGTGACCGAATATGGAACAGCATCTTCACTGAGCGGACGGGGCTATTCGGTTGCCGGGAAGACCGGAACCGCAGAGTACAGTTCGGATAAGAGCAAACACCATTCATGGTTTATCGGGTTTACGAATGTCGATAATCCTGATATAGCGGTCAGTGTAGTTGTAGAAAATGCCAATCAGACCGGAACCAGCGCTGCTTATATAGCCGGGAAAGTTTTTGATACATACTATCAATAGAGGAATAAGATGAGATATTATAAAAATCTGTATATGAGTGAAAACCTTGCGGATAAAAAGGATAAGATTATCCGCAAGCTGAATCAAAATGGTATAATGTGGAATACTTATGTTATCGCTCTTGCACAAGGAGAGCAGAATCATCTGGAATTTTTTGATTCAGTACTGCTTCAGCAGAAGATGATAGCAGGACGGGATCTGTTTGTGGTAGGTATTGCTTCTGGATATGATGAAGCTCTGGTTTTGGTTGAAGAAATTACCAAAGAAGTGTATGATGATACAAAAGGAGCGGATATCCGCAGCTATATTCTAAATAAGGACAGCGGGCTGTAAAGCCGGGTGAAGGTGTACATATGCTGCATATTTTATTGCTGATACTAAAAATAATAGGCATCATACTTGTGGTAATACTGGGTATACTGGTATTATTACTCTTTATTGTACTTTTTGTTCCGGTGCGTTATAAACTGACAGGAGAATGTCAGGGGCCGCTGGACAGCCTGGAGGGAAGGCTGAAAATCACCTGGCTTTTGCACCTTGTGACGGCCTGCGTGACCTATCAGAACCGGACGATTGAATGGGAGGTGCGACTGGCCTGGAAAAAATGGAATGCCGCCAGCGGTGAAGCGCCGGTCGAGGAAGTGGAAGAAATCCTCAAAAAGGAGATTGAGCCGGAAGTGGAAGACACAGCAGGAGATATCGTCCGGGATGTAGAGGGACCGGCGGACAAGCCGGTGAAGGAGATTGCCGGGGAGATAAAGGAAGATGCGGCCGATTTCAAAGAAGAAAGTAAAGAGATCATAAAAGAGATCAGTGAAGAAGCGCAGGCCTCAAAAAGCCTTGGAGAAAAGATCAAAGCGATCTGGGACCGTATCAAAGAATTTTTTCAAAATATCAAATATACAATCAGTAAAATCTGTGATAAGATAAAAGTGCTGATTGAGAAAAAAGACCGGATTATAGAATTTTTAACCGATGAGGTTCATAAAGCGGCATTTGGAAAGATAAAAGAAGAGTTGATCCGGCTTTTGAAATACTTAAGGCCAAAGAAATTCCGTGCCGATGTGCTGGTGGGATTTGAAAACCCGCATAATACCGGTCAGCTTTTGGCAGGATATAGTATGGTTTATCCGTTTATCGGCAAGTATGCGGTTTTAACACCGGATTTTGAAAAGAAGATACTGGAAGGTTTACTGCTGGTAAAGGGAAGGATAAAAGCAGTGTATTTTGCCATTTTAGGATGGAATCTGTTTTGGAGTAAGGCAGTTCGCAAGACCTATAAAGATATCAGAGGGTTTAAGTTATAAAAAATAGGAGGAATTAGACTATGGCAGACAATAATAATTTTAAATCAACCGTGGAGTCACTTTTTAAGGGAATGGACAGTATTATCTCATCCAAGACGGTAGTGGGGGATGCGATCTATATTAATGATATTATCATTTTGCCGCTGGTGGATGTTTCGTTTGCGGTCGGAGCAGGATCTGCTTCCGGGGATAAGAAGGATAAAGGCATGGGAGGTTTAGGCGGGAAGATGACACCGAGTGCGGTGCTGGTGATCCAGGACGGCCGGACGAAACTGGTGAATATTAAAAATCAGGATGTAATGACCAAGATTCTGGATATGATACCGGACGTAATTGGCAGAGCAAAGAACCGTGATGATGAAAAGGTTACCGAAGATGAAGTTATGGATATTTTGAATGAGGCTGAAAAAGAATAATAATACACATGTATGGCGAAATATTCACATATAATGAAAGTGAATATATTTTGAGTGGGCGTGTGTGATATGAGACGGGTGCTTGGATTTGCCTTTTTTTGGATTGCAGTTGGAATTCTGATTGCGCTGATAATCCCCAGGAAACTTATACTTATTACGATTATAATTATGCTTCTCTGTGTATTGATTGCATATAATTTGTTTTGCTGTTAGCAAAGCGGAACAAAAAAAAGCCGGGATAAATACATCCCGGTAATTTTTGTATTAGTTCAAATTAAGCTCTCTCAACGCGACCCGACTTTAAACAAGAAGTACATACATACATCTTCTTTGTAGCACCTGTACCTAATTTCACTCTGACAGATTTTACATTTGACTTCCACATTTTTGGTGTTTTTCTATGGGAGTGGCTTACGCTGTTTCCAAAGTGAGCACCCTTTTCACAAATAGAACATTTTGCCATGGTTGCACCTCCTAACAATCTGAAATAGTCTTAAATAGACTCACAACATAGGTAATTTTAACAGATATATCTACGGATTGCAAGTATTTATTTGTTTTTTTGCGGATTGTATGTGTTTGTTTTAAGGAAAATGTTGTAAAAGAAAGCAAAACAGAGTATAATATTAATGTTAATTGCGTAAAAAATACTCGATGTGAATTGGAGGTATATATATGAAGGGAAGCGTTAGTACAGATTTAGGCATTGTTACCGTCAGCCTGGACGTGATAGCCAAATATGCCGGCTCTGTTGCGGTAGAATGCTTTGGCATAGTCGGAATGGCGGCGGTCAGCATGAAAGACGGCCTGGTGAAGCTCCTCAAGCGGGAAAGCCTGACCAGCGGAATACAGGTCAGCATCTCAGATGATAATGCTATTACTCTGGATTTTCATGTGATCGTTTCATACGGTGTAAGCATTTCGGCGGTTACGGATAACCTGATCAGCAATGTAAAATATAAAGTAGAAGAATTTGCAGATATGCAGGTAGAGAAGATCAACATTTTTGTCGAAGGTGTAAGAGTCATCGATTAATTCAAGGAGGAACTTATTGTGGCAACAAATACAATCGATGTGCAGATGCTCGCCAAGATGTTTTTGGCGGGCGCACAGAACATAGAAGCAAAGAAAGAATTCATCAATGAACTGAATGTATTTCCAGTACCGGATGGTGATACAGGAACCAATATGTCACTGACCATTATGGCTGCGGCAAAAGAAGTAACTGCTCTAAAGGATCTGGATATCACCACTTTGTCGAAAGCCATTTCTTCCGGCTCGCTCAGAGGTGCCAGAGGAAATTCAGGAGTAATTCTTTCACAGTTGCTTCGTGGCTTTACCAAAGCGATTCGCGAGGAACAGGTACTGGATGTGGCTGCGTTTGCAAATGCCGTCAGACGGGCTAAGGAGACTGCTTATAAAGCGGTTATGAAACCGAAAGAGGGAACCATTTTGACGGTTGCAAGAGGTATTGCTGATAAAGCGGAGGAACTGGCTCTGGAAACCGATGACCTGGAAGAGTTTTTCATGGAAATAATAGGACATGCGGAAAAGGTATTGGAAAAGACGCCGGATATGCTTCCGGTCCTGAAAGAAGCGGGCGTTGTGGATTCCGGCGGTCAGGGACTGCTGGAGGTAATAAAAGGGGCTTATGACGCATTCTTGGGTAAGGAGATTGATTATAGCGCCATTGCACTAAGTGCGGGTACCGGGGCAATTAAGATCAATGCCGGGGCGACCGCTGATATCAAATTTGGATATTGTACCGAATTTATTATTTTGCCGGATCAGGAATTCTCCGAGTCGGCAGAAAACCAGTTTAAAGCTTATTTAGCGTCTATTGGTGATTCGATCGTATGCGTAGCTGATGAAGATGTGGTTAAAGTGCATGTGCATACCAACGATCCGGGTCTGGCTATTCAAAAAGGGGGGACGTTCGGTCAGTTGTCACGCATTAAGATTGATAATATGCGTGAAGAGCATGAAGAGAAACTGATCAAGGATGCGGAGAAGCTGGCAAAAGCCGAAGCGGAGAAGAAAGCGACACTGAAAAAAGCGGAAGAGCCGCGCAAGCCAACCGGGTTTATCGTGGTTTCGATCGGTGAAGGATTGAACGAGATATTCAGGGCCCTGGGCGTGGATTATATCATTGAAGGCGGCCAGACCATGAACCCCAGCACTGAGGATATGCTGCAGGCGGTGGAACAGGTTAATGCTGATACGGTATTTATTTTGCCGAATAATAAAAATATTGTCCTAGCAGCAAATCAGGCTAAGGATTTAGTGAATGATAAGAACATCCGGGTAATTCCGACCCATACAGTGCCTCAGGGGATTACGGCTGTAATCAATTTTTCTGCGGATGCGGATGCGGATACCAATGAAGCAACCATGCTGGAGGAAATCAAAAAGGTGAAGAGCGGACAGGTGACCTATGCAGTACGCGACACCACCATTGATCAGAAGGAGATTCGTGAGGGTGATATCATGGGAATCGGTGATAGCGGAATTCTGGCAGTCGGTGCTGGCATAGAGGAAACAGCCAAAGATATGCTTTCACAGCTGGTTGATGAAGAATCGGAGCTGATCAGCCTTTATTACGGGGTTGAGGTTGCAGAAGACGATGCACAGGAATTTACCGCGGAGATTGCGAAGATCTATCCGGATATAGATGTCGATGCGCATTATGGCGGACAGCCGATATATTATTATGTACTGGCGGTAGAATAAGGAGCTTCATAAAATGGACAGGGTTGCTCGGGAAGTGGACCCTGTTCTTTTCGCATAAGGAATTTGATCATGAATGAATGCACAAAAATTTCCCGGCTCAAAGGAGTGGGTGAAAAGACCGAACAATTATTTCATAAATTGGATATTTTTGAGATTGGTGACCTGCTGCGTCATTATCCGCGCGGTTACGATGTATATGATGAACCGGTGCCGGTCAGTGACGTAGAGGAAGGACGGATTATGACGGTAACCGGAATGATCAGCGGCCGGGTCCAGGTATCCGGTAACCGTAATATGCAGGTGACTTCGCTGTACGTAAAGGATGATACCGGCAGTCTGCGGGTAATCTGGTTTCGGATGCCGTTTTTGCGTAATACGCTGAAGGGCGGAATGATTACAGTACGGGGGCGGATTGTTAACCGGCGGAGCAGTATTGTTATGGAACATCCGGAGATATTTTATCCGCCCACCCAATATGAGACTAAGATCCATACGCTGCAGCCGGTATATCCGTTAACTGCCGGCCTGACCAATAATGCGGTGGCGAAGGCGGTTAAACAGTGTATTGACCAAATTGACATGGTACAGGATCCGCTTCCGCAGGAAATCCGCACGAAATATGGTTTTGCGGAGTATAATTTTGCCATCAGGGGAATTCACTTTCCGCAGGATAAAGAGGCCTTCTATTATGCCCGTGAGCGTCTGGTAGTGGAGGAATTTCTGCAGTTTATCCTGGCCATCCGGGAGATGAAGGAAAGTAATGACAGAAGTCAGAATAATTTTTTATTAGAAGAAAAGGAAGAAGTTACGCAGTTTATCAAAAAACTGCCTTATGAGTTGACCGGTGCCCAGCAGAAAGTGTGGCAGGAAATCAAAGAGGATATGAGTGGTCAGCACAACATGTCCCGGCTGATCCAGGGTGACGTTGGTTCAGGGAAGACCATCGTAGCGCTTCTAGCCCTTCTGGCGGCAGCTTATAATGGATATCAGGGTGCGATGATGGTGCCTACTGAAGTTTTAGCAAAACAGCATTATGAATCAGTTACAGAATTGTTTGAAACATATCAGATTCCGATTAAAGTGGTATTATTGACCGGTTCTATGACCGCAAAAGAAAAGCGGAGAGTTTATGACCGGATTGAATGTGGGCTGGCAAAAATCATTATCGGAACGCATGCTTTGATCCAGGATCGGGTAGAATATGATAATCTGGCTCTGGTGATCACCGATGAACAGCATCGGTTCGGGGTAAAACAAAGAGAAACATTTGCCAATAAGGGAAGTGAACCGCATATACTGGTTATGAGTGCAACACCGATCCCGCGGACGCTGGCGATTATCCTGTACGGTGATCTGGATATTTCGGTGATTGACGAATTGCCGGCTAACCGGCTGCCGATTAAAAATTGTGTTGTCGGAACCGATTACCGGCCGACGGCTTATAATTTTATTAAAAATCAGGTGGCAAAAGGATGTCAGTGCTATGTGATCTGTCCAATGATAGAAGAAAGCGAGCATTTGGAGGTGGAAAATGTCATCGATTATGCTGCTTCCCTTCAGCAGGAACTGGGTGATGGAATTTGTGTGGAGTATCTCCATGGTAAAATGAAACAGTCGGAGAAGGATTTGATCATGACCCGGTTTGGCAGTAATGAAATTCAGATATTGGTTTCGACAACAGTAATCGAAGTCGGAATCAATGTCCCGAATGCGACGGTTATGATGGTGGAGAATGCCGAACGGTTTGGCCTGGCTCAGCTGCATCAGCTGCGCGGTCGGGTAGGCAGAGGAAAGCATCAGTCCTATTGTATCTTTATGAGCAGTTCAAAATCAAAAGAGACAAAAAAGCGGCTGGAGATTTTGAATAAATCCAATGATGGATTTTATATCGCCGGTGAAGATTTAAAAATGCGCGGACCGGGAGATTTATTTGGAATCCGCCAGAGCGGCTTGCTGGATTTCCGGTTGGGCGATGTGTTTCAGGATGCCGCACTGCTTCAAAAAGTCAATAAAATTGTCAATGAAAATGATTTGAAACGGTATGCAGAAATTTCCAGATTAAATCATGATAATCTCCATATACTATAGTTGTACCAAAACAGAACTGTTTTTAAAGCAGGCTGGAGTTACAAAAAAATAATCAATTATAGTTACTAAAAAGGAGGAAATAATCATGGCATCATCAAACAGAGCTGCAGTACCTGAAGCAAAAGGTGCATTAGACAAATTTAAGTATGAAGTTGCAAACGAACTGGGAGTACCGCTGTCAGAAGGTTACAATGGAGATTTAACTTCCAGACAGAACGGATCAGTTGGCGGTTATATGGTAAAGAAAATGATTGAACAGCAAGAAAAACAGATGGCTGGCAAGTAATTGGACCATTATAATAATTTAGAAATAAGCACCCTTTCATGGGTGCTTTTTTCTATAGGTTGTGATTTTTTTATGGTGAATCTTGGCAATACTACTTTCAGGGAGTATAATAGGAATGATTCTAAAATTTATGTACAGGAGGAACATGACAATGACCGAATTAAAAGTTACCGATACCATCCTCTATATTGGAACTGATGACAAGACACTCGATCTTTTTGAAAGCCAATACACAATTCCAAATGGTGTTTCATATAATTCCTATTTGATTCTGGATGAGAAAATTGCCGTTATGGATACCGTCGATGAACGTAAGACCGATGATTGGTTTGATAATCTGGAGATGGCTTTGGACGGACGAAAGCCGGATTATCTGATTGTATCCCATATGGAGCCGGATCACGCAGCAAATATAAAGCTGTTGGCAGAAAAATATCCGGGAATCCAGATAGTTGGGAATGCAAAGACCTTTGCGATGATCAATCAGTTTTTTGAAATGGATCTGGATGACCGTAAAGTATTGGTGAAGGACGGCGAGAACCTTTCACTGGGAGAGCATACATTGCAGTTTTTCATGGCACCGATGGTTCACTGGCCGGAAGTTATGGTGACATATGAACAAAAGGAAAAAATACTATTTTCGGCCGATGCATTTGGTAAATTCAGCACCTTGGATATTGAAGAAGAATGGACTTGTGAAGCACGGAGATATTATTTTAATATTGTCGGGAAATACGGCGTTCAGGTACAAGCACTGTTGAAAAAAGCAGCTGATCTGGATATTGAAATGATTTGCCCGTTGCATGGTCCGGTCTTAAAAGAAGATCTGGGATATTATATCGGGAAATATGATACCTGGAGCAGTTATGTGCCGGAAGACGAGGGCGTCTTGATTGCAGTTGCTTCTATATACGGAAATACTGTCAAAGCGGCGTATAAGTTAAAAGAGATGTTGGAGGCAAAGGGCGTAAAGCAGATAGCAATCAGTGAACTGGCCCGGGATGATCAGGCGGAAGCGGTGGAAGATGCGTTCCGATACAGCCATTTAGTATTAATGTCATCGACCTATGACGGCGGTCTGTTCCCATGCATGGAAAAATTCCTGCATCACCTTAAAACGAAGAATTTTCAGAGCCGAAAGGCGGCTCTGATCGAAAACGGATCCTGGGCGCCGATGGCTGGAAAGCATATGAAAGCAATATTAGAAGGGATGAAGAATATTGCAATTTATGAACCGCTAATCTCTATTAAATCAGTAATGAAAGACAAGACGATTGTACAAATGGATGAAATGATAGCTGGTTTTGCTGAGGAATTATTGGACTAGTGTACTGTATCCGACGATTTTCCTAATAAAACTTGAGTTTCCGCAAACTGCAATTCAAGAGCTCTGCGGAAGCTCAAGCAATAAAAGTCTTGATTTCCTTTTTAAATGGGGTTATAATGATTGAGGTGATTTGCTGAAATAGCTCAGTTGGTAGAGCACTTCACTCGTAATGAAGGGGTCGTCGGTTCAAGTCCGATTTTCAGCTTTTGAAAAAAGTATTGAGCAGTTGTCAAAATAAGTTTGGCGGCTGTTTTTTTCTTTATAATGGATACACTAAGATTCAAAAAAGGAGAATAAAATATGGATACAAAGAAAAAGATTTTGCTAATTACAACCGGCGGGACGATCGCTTCAGATATTACTGATGACGGACTGGCACCGAAGCTGTCACCGGAGGAAATGGTTTCTTTTCTGCCGGATATGGAAGACTGCGAATTGACCACACTGCCGATCTGCAATATTGACAGTACCAACGTGACCAGTGCAGAGTGGAAGTTGATAGTAAAGACAATTGAAAATCATTACCAGCAGTACGACGGATTTGTTATTGCTCATGGTACCGACACCATGGCTTATACAGCCTGTGCAATTTCCTATCTGATCCAGAACCTGGACAAGCCGATTGTAATCACCGGCGCTCAGAAGCCGATTCATTTCGATTCTACCGATGCGCGGAGAAATCTGTCGGACAGCATCACCTACGCATGCCGGGGGAAGATGACGGGAGTGGTAATCATCTTTGACGGAGAAGTAATCGCTGGAACCAGAGGAAAGAAAATGAAAACCAAGAGCTACCATGCTTTTTCCAGCATCAATTATCCATATTTAGCTAAGATACAGGATCATAAGATCATTCGCTATATGAGTTGCAGGGAGAGCGGGGAACCGCTTAAATTCTACCATCAGATAAGTGACAAGGTATTTTTGCTAAAACTGACGCCGGGGATGTCGGGAGATATTCTGGAACCATTGCTGGCCAAGTATGACTGCCTGATCCTGGAGAGTTTTGGTGTCGGCGGTCTGCCGGATAAATTATCTGAAGAGCTAAAATGGGTACTTAAAAAGTATGGCAGAGATGAAAAGATCATTATCATTGCCACTCAGGTCATTGAAGAGGAGAGCGATGTGAGCACCTATGCCGTTGGCCGCAGCTTAAACGGAGCAATCAATTATCTGGAGAAACTGGATATGACTTTGGAGGCAGTGCTTACAAAGATGATGTGGATTCTGGGAATAGAGGGTTTGTCATGGGAAGAACAGGAAAGACTGTTCTATAAATCAATTAATCATGACATAACAGAGGATATTTTTTAAACTATGAAAAAGCATATTAAAGAAAAGGTGTACCTGATAATGGGTACTCTTTTTTTACCGGGCATATTCTTTATATTTAATTCATAAAATCTAATGAAACGCAGGTCCGGCCGGTTATAAAGTTCGGTTTAAACGGCAGCGGATAAAAACTATTTTAAGGACGGATGCAAAACATGAATGGAAATCAATCATTGGGAGATATGCCTCTTGAAGAGTTTATTGCCCTGCCGGATACCATTCCTTTGATTTTCAGGGATGGTTCTTTAGAAAGTGAAGTATTCAGGCAGTCGCATAATATTCGAAAAGGTACGGTCTTAGACAGTAATTACTCTATTGATTACGTAAATCAAGAAGAAGCACCAGGTATAATAGCGGAAATAGGTTCAGATGAACTTGGGATGTTTCCGGCTGTATTAGGGTTTCTGGATCGGGAGAATCTGGATGCCGCAGGTATCATGCAGGTACAACAACACCCTTATCTTGATCTGCAGGGCCGGGGAGTTTTAGTGGGATTTGTTGATACTGGCATTGATTACACCAAAGATACTTTTCGATATGAGGATGGAACCAGCAGAATCAAATACATATGGGATCAGACAATCCGGGGAAAAGCACCGGATGGCTTTTATTTGGGAACGGAATACGCAGAGGAACAGATTAGCAGCGCTTTAAAAACAGAAAATCCTTGGGAGGCAGTACCCCACAGGGATACTGTAGGGCATGGGACATTTCTGGCATCTGTCACGGCTGGCCGTGAAAGCGGAGAATATAAAGGTGCTGCACCAGATGCGGAGATTATTATGGTAAAATTGAAAAAAGCACAGCCATTTCATTATGAACAATTTTTGGTTCCGGAATGGCAGGAAAACGCATATATTTCCAGTGACCTCATGCTTGGCGTTCAATATATCATTAATAAAGCAGATGAACTGGGACGTCCGGTTGTCATCTGCATAGCGGCAGGCTCTAATTGGGGAGGGCATAACGGATTTAATCCGGCAGAAGAATATCTTACACGGATTGCCGGCATAAATGGAGTTGCTGTTGTATGTGCCGCCGGAAATGAAAGCCAGGAGAGGCACCACACCAATGGCAGATTAACAAGCAGCGGAGAAGCACAAAAGGTCGAGTTATCTGTAGGGGAGCGGTCAGATGATATTTATCTGTCCTTATGGAGTGGAGTTGCAGATCGGGTTGCTGTGTCAGTGACTTCACCTACCGGTGAAGTAATCCCTAAAATTCCAGTCCGTCCGGGGGCCAGTTATACAGCTAATCTGATCCTGGAAAGATCCAAAGTTACAGTAGATTATTATTTCCCTGCCAGATGGAGCGGAGATCAGTTTACCAGAATCAGAATTTTCCATCCCACACCGGGGATATGGACAATCACAGTACATGGGGAGATCGTTTTAAATGGAGAATATCACTTCTGGTTACCTCTTGCAGGTTTTACTGATCCGGATACCGTATTTCTCACACCAACGCCAAACTACACAACTGTCCTGCCTGCTAATGCCGCAGGTGTCATTACCTGCGGGGCATACGACAGCCGGAATAACTCTCTGTATTCTGATTCGTCATGGGGACCGACAAGGCGGCCGATGATAGCTCCGGACTTAGCTGCCCCCGGAGTCGGTGTCGGCGGCGTATTCCCTACCGGCTACGGTCAAATGAGTGGAACCAGCGTGGCTGCGGCAATTACGGCAGGTGCCTGCGCTCTTATGCTGCAGTGGGGGATTGTCGATGGAAATGAAACCACCATGACCTCTGAACGTATTAAAGCATATTTAATCCGGGGATGCATTCGTGACAGTTCTATTAGATATCCCAATGCACAATGGGGATACGGCCGTCTTAACCTTTACAATGCGTTAGATATAATCAGGCCGATGTAACAGAGGATTATCCAGCCATTCTGGTAACCGCTACATAAATATGGGAGAGTTTATACCAGGTATTAAAGCCCACGATACCATCTGATGAAAGACGGAAAATATTTTGGAATGTTTCCACAGCGACTCTGGTATCCTCACCAAATACCCCGTCAACCCTGATTTTTGGTATCGCCGGATAATTATTGGATATGGCGTTTAGCTGCTCCTGAATTACCCTTACTGATTCTCCGATTGAGCCCATCTGCAGAACCGTGCCGGGATAGGACATGGGTACTCCCGCTACTTTTTGAGCCGCCATAAGATAGATATCGTAACCATAAAAGCTTTTCAGTATATTAATTGCAGAATATCCCTGGTCGCCCAGTGCTTTCGAACCCCATTGTGTCATCCAATTCGGACATGAGACCCTTTTCCCATCGCAGTACTGGGTAAACAAAGGCTGGCGTATTCCCGGTCTGGTGATAAATGTGGTAAATATATTATCAACTACCGATGATATTTCACTAAAAATATTGCGTCCATAACTGAAAGCCTGATCGTAAGCCGTCGAACTGGTAATTGTAAAATCATACCCTTTTCCTCTATACCATTCAGTGTAAATCCTGTTGAGTGTAAAGGATAAGATAGCCAGAACATTTGCGGTAATGGTTTCAAGAGGCCAGGTTGAATAGATTTCGCAACACGCCACGTTCTTGATATAGTCGGCAAATGGAATCCAGTAATTCGGAGCCGAGGCGTTATCGGGTGCGCCGTCATGTACAATAATGAATTCAGGAACTACCGGATCTGGCAAGACAATGTACCCTGTGGACGGTGGCAGTTCTTTTATCTCATCTTCAGGTGTTTTAGGAGGAAACATTCCCCAAAGGGTATGATCCCTTATTGAAATAATTCTTGTTTGTGCGGTATAATCCATAATTGGGTTCAGCCGTATATCCTGATAAGCAGTTGTATCCGGCAAAACCTGTACACCCTCGATCATTTGTGGTTCATAACCATTCATCGTAACTTGAATATCGTATTCGCTGTAAGGTTTATTTGTTTCAGACATTGAATATTCTAACGGCGGAGCCTCAAGTTCAATGGTTGGAGTCTGACCGGAAGAATCGGATATAAGTTCTTCTAAAATTTGATTTTCAGCCTCTCTGGACATAACACGGATCACGGCATTGCTCGCCGGCCTGCCGACATCAGCTGCAAATGTCCCAATTTGTAATCGGCCGTTTGACATATGAAAACCTCCTGATGAAGTTATCTGTTTGTTAATATTTTATGCGGCAAATGTCTTTTTGGTTATTCTGTAGTCATCAATAATGAGAAAAATAAAATTTTGGAGGTGGAATAGATTGTGGGAAATCATTGTAAAATACAGCGGTGATATATACAGGTTAGAAGCTGAACTTGGGGTTGAAGTGGAAATTCTGGAGGAGGGCTTTGCTATCATTACATTGCAAAGTGATCAGATTTCACTGTTATATAATTATAAAGAAATTGAATACATAGAGATGCCGAAAACATTAACGCTGGTATTATATCAGAGTATAAGAATATCCTGTGTCTCAGCAGTCCACAGCCCGGAGGAATATAATCTTAGAGGAGAGGGGGTGCTTATCGGTATTATTGATTCAGGTATAGACTATACCCATCCTGACTTCCGTAAGGATGATGGCACAAGCAGAATCCTGTATCTCTGGGACCAAACGGAAGGTGAAAACCCTCCTTATGGATTCCGGCAGGGAACAGAATATGATAACGATCAAATTAATATGGCATTAAATAGTGCACAGCCTTTTGATAGTGTGCCATCGGTCGATACGATCGGACATGGGACGGCAGTGGCAGGTATTGCTGCAGGAAATGGGAGAGCAAGTAATGGTGAGGAAAAGGGGGCAGCGCCGGAGGCCTCCCTGATCATTGTTAAATTAGGGAACCGGGGTTTTGAATCTTTCGCGCGCACGACCGAAATTATGAGGGCTTTGAAATATATTCTGGACAAAGCTGAAGAACTCAGGATGCCGGTTGCTATTAATTTAAGCTATGGTACCAATGACGGTTCTCATGACGGAAGTTCTCTGTTTGAAACTTATATAAATGCTGCCGCACAAAGATGGAAGACTGTTATCGTCGCAGCTGCCGGTAATGAAGGAGCTGCCGGTCATCATTTCTCCGGCGAAATAGCTGCCGGTGAAACAATAGATGTGGGTTTTGTGATAGCAGAACAGCTCAATTCTCTGTATCTTACATTTTGGAAAAATTTCGTCGATCAGTTAACGCTGGAGCTGATCCTTCCGAGTGGAAATTCAACAGGGGAGCTTGATCCATGGCAATATTATGCTATAAAAGATATGGACGGCGTATCCATACAGGTAAATTACGGCCAGCCAACTCATTACAATGAAGATCAGGAGATTTTCTTTCGGATCAGTGATCAGGAGTCTGCCGTCCCGCAGGGGATTTGGCTGCTCCGGGTAAGAGGCATGAAGGTAGTTGACGGCAGATTCGACATATGGCTGCCGACAGTGGAAGAGGTCGGAATGGATATCGCTTTCACCGAACCATCGCCCGAAATAACGTTGACCCTGCCGTCCACGGCCCAAAACGTCATTTCAGCAGGAGGTTACAATGGGGCGCTTAATATCGCAGCCCAATTTTCAGGGCGCGGGCTTACCCGCAATAATGTCTGTGTGAAGCCGGATCTGGTTGCGCCGGCGGTAGATATTGTGTCCGCACGCGCCGGCGGAGGTTATGATTCTTTTACAGGAACCAGCATGGCAGCCCCTTTTGTCACCGGCGCAACGGCTTTGCTGATGGAGTGGGGAATTGTTTTGGATAATGATCCTTTTCTATACGGACAGCGGGTAAAGGCTTTTCTGAAAAAGGGGGCCAGAAGAAATCCCGGGAGAACCTATCCAAATCCTGTATGGGGATATGGGGCACTTTGTCTGGAGGATACATTGGTTTATTTAATTCGCAGGGACTAAAACAATATGAGGAGGCGAATATTTATTTGTAATGAATATAATTTTGAAGCGGGAAGAGTAATTGTCGCTTTAAATAAAAATTGTATCTATCCAAACATACCAACTTGTTATGATGATTCTATTTTCGATGGGATTGAGGCAGAAAGAATAGAGGTAATATTCCATCCGCAAAATTTAACAGACGACAGCGAGATTGGTGCTATCATATTAATATATTTAAAATGTAAGGAAAAGCAAACGGTTCTTGAAGTAATTGAAGAGCTTTTAAGAAATCCATGTGTGGTCTGTGCAGAGCCTGATCACTTTATAGATACGCATATAATACCTAATGATTCATATTTTAGATATCTTTGGGGGATGGAAAAAATCAAATCTCCATCAGCATGGAATTATACTACCGGGAGTTATAGCGTAGTTGTTGGCGTTATAGACAGTGGTATAGATTATAATCATCCGGATATAATCAATAATTTATGGATCGCTCTGGATCAACAAGACAACTCTGCTGAAATCAACGGAAGTGCTATGGATGAAACCGGTCATGGGACACATATAGCAGGAACTATTGGCGCGGTAGGCAACAATTTTATTGGAGTAACGGGAGTTTGCTGGAATGTAAGAATGGCTTCTTTAAAAATTGGAAACGTCAATTTTAATCTCGCTGCAGCTATAAGAGCTATTGATTATGCAAATGAGAATAATATACAAATACTGAATAATAGCTGGGGTGAACGATTCACTTCTTCTTCTTTGAAATTTGCAATAGATCATTATAACGGAATATTCATAGCTTCTGCCGGGAACAGCGGATCCAATAATGATATTTATCCGGTTTACCCCGCGTCTTATAACAGTAGTAATATTATATCGGTTGCTGCAACCGATCCAAATGGCAATCTGGCCTTTTTTTCAAATTATGGCAGAAGAAGTGTCGATATTGCAGCGCCGGGAGCGTATATTTTGAGCACTAATCTATACGGCGGATACAGCCATATGAGCGGAACGTCTATGGCGGCGCCTCATGTAGCCGGTGCTGTTGCTCTGCTGAAAGGATACAGACCTGATTTAACCATTTTAGAAATGAAAGATATTATTTTATCCAGTGTTGACCGGCAGCCGGATCTTTTCGGTAAAGTTTTGACGGAGGGGACGTTAAATATACACAAAATGATTGAAAGGGCAGTTATCCGGCCATAAATTCTGCGTAAAATTGCCGATAAAAATTTTAGGGGCCGCACTTCCGGGCCCCTAAATGAAATTATTCCGTTTCGATTTATCTGATAATCAACTTTTGCCCGATCATAAGCACATCACTTGTAAGATTGTTCAGTGCCCTAATGGCATCAACGGTGGTACCATGTCTCTGTGCAAGAAGCCAGAGCGTATCGCCGGACTGAACGGTATGGATTATAGATGCACCGGGAATCTGAAGTGTCTGCCCGATCGTGAGCACATCACTTGTCAGGTTGTTTAAAGTCTTTATGGCATCAACGGTGGTACCAAATCTCTGTGCGAGAAGCCAGAGCGTATCACCGGACTGAACGGTATGGGTAAAACCGGGCGTTGTATCTTCGGTGCCGGGAATCCGGAGCACCTGCCCGATTATAAGGACATCGCTGGTCAGGTTGTTTAGAGCCTTTATGGCATCAACGGTGGTACCAAACCTCTGTGCAAGCATCCAGAGTGTGTCACCCGCCTGAACAACATATTCAGTCACGCCGGTTTCAGGAGACGGGATAGGTGCATTATTCCTGATGCCCCAGTAGGTATCATAAAGCGCGCTCCAGGTGGCCGGAGTTACAACGCCATCTGCGGTCAGGCCCATTGTCTGTTGAAATGCTATCACTGCCTGGGTAGTCTGGTTTCCAAAAACGCCATCCTGTGTCACACTTGGAATCGTAGAGTAAAACTCACTGATAAAACTCAGGATATATTGCAGCGTGATCACATCGACTCCGCGTGAACCAACCCTGAGTATTGTAGTGGGAGGAACCGTTCCGATCCCCAGAGTTGTACCTTCACTTTCCAGAGCTGCCAGCCTTGCTACGGCGACATATATCTGAGAGATCTTATTCCACGTCGATTGACCGATAATACCGTCGGCAGTCAGAGTAAATATGCTTTGAAATTTGGTAACCGCTGCCTGAGTGCTGCTTCCAAACACACCGGGCTCATCGGTTATAGTCGGAATAGCAGGATAATTCCTTCTGATCCTTTGCAGATAGGTCTGTATGGCCTGCACATCCCGGCCCGAACTGCCCAGACGAAGCGCTGTGCCGGGGTATGATATAACGACGCCGGTAATAATATTTGTCTGTGAAATTTCAACATCATTGGGGTAGTAATAGCGCAGTATCTGCAGTGCCGAATAGCCCTGACCGGCTAATGTTACCGTTCCCCATTGGGACAACCCGGTGCAGGTAGCGGTCGTACCACTGCAGAAAGATGTAAAGAAAGGTGCGTTCTGCCCGGCTCTGCGGACATATTGGTTAAAAATCTCGTCTACGATTACACTGATAGACTCATAAATAGTTCTTCCAGGTACAAAATATTGATCATAAGCGGTACTGTTTGTAATATCAAAATTATAACCCCGGCTCCTGTACCATTGGGTAAACACTCTGTTTAAAGCGAAGGTGATGATAGCATGGATATTAGCCTCCAGCGATGCCCGTGGCCAGGTGGGATAGATTTCACTGCTGGCGACATTTTTGATATAATCGGTGAATGGTATTTGTACATTTGATGCGTTTGATGCGGGCGTTCCAAGATGTACGGTGATCGGGTTGGGAATGATGACATGACGCATTACAAGCGGTTGGATGACTGGTCCGATCTGATTCCGAGGCTCAGTCATTTCAACGGCATGTTTCCCAACGAAGACTTCCTGCGTGGCCGGAATTATCTGATTTTCCAACATCGGGATCAATGCAAAAGGCTGGAGCGCATTTTCACCGTCAAAAATTTGTACGTCGTTAATAATTAAGTTGTTAAATCCTTCTTTCTCTGCTTCAAGCCTATATGTGGAATATGGTGTTCCGGTATAGTCCGGATTTAGCGATAACTCCTTATCTACAGCTTCCAGCGATATCTGTTCGGTTTCGCCGCTCTCATCTGTTATCAGGTTATACAGTACCTCGCCCTGGTGATCCATAATCTTTACCCGCACGCCGCTTAATGGAAGAGCATTATCAGCGGTGCGGGCCTGTATAATTAAATTTCCTTTACCCATACTTTGCTTCCTCAAAATTCAACCTATTTTTACATCATATGAATTATTAGATTGTTTTGTTACATTTGCTAAATTAATTTCATTTTTATTGCTATTCTGACAGCATCGGCACTGTTCACAGCACCAAGTTTATTGTATATATTTTGTAGTGTACTTTTTACAGTATTTACAGAAATGTTAAGACTTGCTGCAATTTCGCTCCGGGTGAGACCCTGACTTAAGTCATTAAAGATTTCTTTTTCCCGGCTTGTAAGATAAATGTGTGCAGTGCTCCCCGAGCGGTTTTTGGCATTGTGTTTTGCTTTATAAAAAGCCTGCCGTTTGGCGTAAGTAGAAGACTTGGAATAGATATTATCCAGCCATTTAACAGGGATATTATAATCACTCCTTTTTTTAATGTTATCAATTACATTGCACATATGGTGTCCCAGCTCTATAAATTGCATTATAAAATGATTTTCATTAACGAGAGTATAAAGGGATTGGAGTACGACTGCACATTGTGGTATATTACCAGTATAGTAAAGTGAGATCATATTAAAAATTCGGATGGATACTAAATCCAGCCATAGACCCTTTTCCTGATACAAGTTGTCTATCTGATCTGAGAAGACCAATAATTCATCGTATTGTCTCTTTTCTAAAAAATAATAGGCTCTGACAAGCCTATCTCTTCCAACGCTTATGGGGGGATGGGTTTTAAAATTCAACGGATCGTTTAAAAGCCATTTTGCAACTTTTTCTATTCTTCCTATTTTAATAAAGAACCAGCCTTCTGCAATATCTAATATATTTAATAAAGAGGTATTATTACTGGCATACTCCTTTAATTCTTCTATATAGCTGCGGGTGGCATCGTAGTTACCCTTGGCTGATGTTATTTTCATTAATAAGAAAAGTGCGTTGCATACAATATCGTTTTGTTCTTTTTCTCTGGCTCTGTAAATTGCCTCAAATGCATATTTCTGGGACTTTTCCAGGTTGCCTTTAGAATATGCAACTTCCGCGGATGCTAAATATTCGACACCGTACCCGAAGCCGTGCATTATCCTTGAAGCATGTGGTATGGCTTCGAAAAGATCTTTTTGAAATCGGATTACTTCTTTTTTCTCAAGGCTATTAAGATTGATGGAATTATTACAGTCAATGATTTTTGTATATCTATAATCTCTCCTGCTGCCATTTGGTAAACAGGCATCTGCCATTTTATAATAATACACATAGCTGCGGTCTTTTTGAGTATGTCTGATCATTGCTAACACGATATATGCTTCACCCATAATTTCTTTATTTTCTTTAGTTACAGGCAGAATCTTAAATTCTTTGATCAAATCTAGCAAAGTCTTGGCGGCGGGTTCCAATTCCAGATTATTATGCATATAAGATGCCCGGATAACCCGGACCATGGGATTCTCTTTTACAAATTCTTTAGGAAAGCCGTCTATCAAACGAATAAACAGTGAGGTTATGCTTTTGGGGCGACGATCGGGCGGAGTATGTAATAGGATGTTCCAGATTTCTTCATAATGACCGCATTTTTCATAATAGGTTATGGCATCGATATTTAATTCCTTTTCGGCATACCACTTTGCTGCAGTTAAATACACTTCATTCACAACCTGCTGATCAAGATAAATATGTTTTTCGTACAAAAAGTCGAGGAATATGTTATGCAAATGATATTTTCCGGTATATGGGTTGTATTGGATAAACATATTGGCTTTCAGAATGCCCATCATAGTGTCGACACTTTCATTAAAAAAACTACGAATAAGACCTGCAGGGAATTCTTCTAATAAAGAGAGTTTTATCAGAAATTCTTGATGCAGAGGCGGATAGTTAGAAAATATCTCTTTTTCAATCAGTTGAAAGATCATAGGTTTTGTGCCGGTGAGAGGATCAATCAATGCTCTGCTGTCTTTTTTCAGGTTCAAACCTACAAGGTAGATTGCCAGCGGCCAGCCTTCTGTATAAGTCTGGATATTTTTTATTTCTGATCCAATCAGTGCAATATCTTGTGTTTTCAAATATTCGTTAGTTTCAGCTAATGAAAAACATAGATCTGCTTCTGTAAAATAAGTATTGAAATCAGTCGGAAAATTTATATTTGAACGTGAGATTATAATCACACAAAAATTTTCTATGCTTGCGGCTACGAGATTTTCAATAAAATTAATAACAGATTTTTCATAAATAAAATGAAAATCATCAAAAACAAAGATAAGTCGTTCCCCATGATGAGCATATTCTGTGAAAACATGTAAAAATCGATCAAATTCTATCAATGAAGCAGGAAAAGCCAGTTGTTCCAGAGACGCGGCAATATCACGTTTTTGTAACGATAATGCATAAATAAATCCCTTCCAAAATCGGACGGGAAAATTATCTAATTTGGAGAGCTGCAGCCATGCGACCCGATAATTATTATGCTTCAAAAACATTGATATACTTTGTGTTTTTCCATATCCGGTACCAGCGGTAACCTTAATGAGACTATGTTTCGCTGCTTTAGATAGTAAGTCGTCTAAACGGGACCGATACAGTAATCTCTGCTTCGGGGGAGGTGGGGTTACATTTGTATATATATTTCTAAGCACAGAAATCACCGCCTTTCTTATGTATTGCACCACAAAATTCTCTTAATTATATACTTTTATGTCTAGTTGTTCAAGATGTTATTTATAATGAAATATAAAACCACCCTTTTGGGCGGTGTTTACGCATAATGGAAGTGCTAACATAATTAACAGTATTTGAATAGATAATTAAAACAAGGGGGGGGAATAAATTACAACACAAAAAAAAATGTCAGTAAAAAAATGGTTTCCCCCCCAAAGTCTGCTAACACTGATCCTTTGTATTGCACTGTCTAGTATAGATTCAACTGCAGGCGCAGAAAGTCAAATAGAAGCCCAGGAACAACAACCGGTAAATATACTCTCCGTGTCTGGAACAACGGCAACTGTGAGGCGCTGGGATGAATTTGTTGATGTCTTAGGAAATAAGAGCGTATCTGTGATTGATGTGCAGGCAGATCTGACAAGGCCTGGGGTCAGTAAAGCTTACGATCCGGGAACAATCGCCCGCGACCTGACAATTGTTGGAAATGGTCATACGATTAATTTTGGCGCCAGCAGTACCAGTTCAAACGGAATTATTCTTGGTACGGTACCAGCCAGTGTAAACTTAATATTAAGTGATATTTATCTGGTTAATCCACAAGCGCTGGGAACATCTGTTTTCAATCAGGTTGATGCTGCCGCAAGCAGTAATTGGAACATTATACTGGAGGATGTCAGAACCGGCACAGGAAATGCTACCGGATTGATTGCTGCCGAGAATGCGCTTGTCACTATTTATGGGGCGGGAAACAATTTATCATCATCTTATGGTTCGTCACTTTTCAACGTAGGTGAATTAAAACTGGTCAGCAATGCGGATTTAACGATAGCGTCCACAAATGATAGAGCATCTGCATATTTAATTACTGTCGGAAGAGACTTGATAATGGGAGCAGGCAGCAAGCTGAAAGCCACATCTCTTGGTGCCTCTTTGTTTCAAATTGGCGGGAACTTTACGGTGGGAGAGTACGCAGCGATAACTACAAAAACTACCAATGGTGCGGCTCGTCAGTTTTTTGTCAATAATTTTACGATAAATGAGAATGCTGTAATAACGACCACGTCAAATGGGCCTACCTATCAGTTTTACATTACAGGAAATTTTACAATGGAATCCGGTGGTACGGAAGGTACGGGAGCGTCTTTAACAGCCAATTCCACCGGTGCATCTAATAGTATCATCTATATGCTGGGGGGCGGAACGATTGATTTGGGCGCTTATACCACGACAAAGCTTACGAACAGCGGAACGGTTCCCGGAACGCTGACTTCTCCTGATGGTACTAACACCCCGAACCGTTCCCATGGAATATATGGGGAAATAGGTGTATTAAATATGCAGCCACATTCTTTGCTTGAAATTGATGCTGCAAATACGGGATATCGTTCTTTGGTAAATACTTCAGTAATAATGACAGATGGTGCTGTGTTTAACGCATCTGCAAAATCAAACACCGCAGTTGCATTGTGTGCAAATTATGCTGATACTTATCCGACTACGGCTAAAGTTACTATGTCCGGGGAAGGAACACAGATGAATCTGGAATGCAGCAGTAAAACAAAGGGGATAAATGGTGCAGCTCTGCGCGTAGCGGGAAAGGACTGTAGCTTTGATGTTATTAACGGGGCGCAGATAAACTCCCATTCTGAGTTTGGAACCGGACTTCAGTTTCAGGGTCCGGGTACGGTATTCAATGTAAAAAATGGGGGCAGGGTCGAGGTCATACAGGAAGATGACAATGGCTATGCGTTAGGTTCGTCATTGCGTTTTAGAGTATCCGGCAACCAGACGTTTAATATTGATAATGGAGAAGTTGTGGTTAAAAAATTAAACGGTTACGCAGCTGCCGTAAGATTACGCGGGGGAACGAATGCAATCAATGTAACTAATGGAGGCATATTTAAAGTATATAATGCCGGAAATGGCATTCCTAAGGATGGGAATAGTGACAAGGGAAATCAAGGAATCTATTATACTGGCGGAGGTGCAAATAAACCAGATAGTTTTGCTGTTGACGGGTATGAAAGCCGGGTAGAGATCACGGCTGATTATGGTCCGGCGATTTTTACAGATGGCGGCAGTAGTGTAACTGCGACAGACCAGTCAATTTTTATTCTGGAAGGCCGGACAGAAGGTGCATCTAACGGAATTCTAAGCAGTGATGAAGGCATTAGTATAATGTTAGATAATCCATTATATTTTGACATGAGAAACAATCGTCCGGGCGGCGGGAATGTTCTTGCGGGAGGAAGCGGCACGGCTGGACGGAACTCTACATTTACTGCCCAAAATTCGGATTTAGCGGTTTGGGCAAAGGGCTCAAACCTGAACAAAAATCCTGTCAGAACTTGGTCTTTATTTAACTATGCACTGCAGGGAAGATATTTTGAAACGATTGTCAGTACGAACATACCAGGAAAATTTAATATACGAACTTACGGTAGCGGCGGGGCAAGTGAATATTCCAGAATGAGTGCGAACAATACAAATGCGATTGTTGACAGCCTGCGTGTACCAACAAATGCAGATAAGCATATCTATGGACACGTATCTATTCCAGAAGGGATAGAAGGATTCAGAGATGTATGGGCGGATGAAGTGTATGTAAGCGTAAATGTATATAATGCCGATAATACACTGGCCTATGAAGGGCTTACGGGAATAACAGCCGGAACAACAAGTAATGGCAGCAATCAGGGGATAAGCGTATACGGTGAGCCTGAACAGGGCGGCATTTTTGTAATTGATGTGCCAAATGGGAAATTCCTTGAAACGGGGCAGTGGATTAAAGTAATGAGTGTCTGGCGTGGCGATGCCAATCCTAATTCCACTCAGGTGCATACCGGCACTGCGGATGACCTGAAAGCAGATGATGTAACGGTATACGATGTAATGCCGCCAACTGCAATTACGGTAGACGATTTGGACGAAAGTGTGCTTATACATAAAGGAAATCTGGCGATACTGACGAAGACAATCAGCGGTACCTCTAAAGATATTGGCGCAACGGTCTGTCTTTATAAAAATAATACTGTATGGTCAACCACAACGGTGAGCATGGAAGGGAAGTGGAGTATTACATTCCCAGATGTCCTGACAGAAGGTGATACCATTGCAGTTGCACTAAACGACAACGTACTAAACACAGATCAGCTGACCGCTTACGATCTCGCCAAACTGATTGATAACGGAATCTTTTCCAATAACGGAAATGAGAACCCTCCTGCAGACTTTGCCTTCCACGATGCAGTTTTTGCCGGCCGACTGGAATTGGGTGTCATTGCTTATTCCGGGGCGCTGGAACTGACTGTTTCATCGGAAATCTCTTATGGAACCCATAAAATATCTCCGGGGCAAAAGAGTTATCCGGCGGAGGCAATAGAGCTTCAAGTGGAGGACAGCCGGGCATCCAGGAATAAATGGGAACTTACGGCCCGATTAGAAAAACCTTTTACCCGAAACGGAGGAAGTGATGTTTTGAACATTGCTCTGGTTTATTCATACAACGGAACGGAAACTGTCATCGGCAGCAGTCAGACAAATATTTGGAGTCACACTAATACTACCAATATCTTCGATATATATAATGAGTGGACGACAGAAGATAGTGAAAATGGTCTGTATGTAAAAGCCTGTGCAGGTCAAGTGAAAATAGGTTCCTATACTGCAAAGGTAAACTGGACACTTAGTGATGTGCCGTAAAAGGAGGTTGCTATGAAGAAATTAAAAACAAGTTTTTGTATACTTTTCTTGTGCATGATGGTTAATACATTGACTGTGTATGCGGAAGACCGCGAGGTTGGCATAGGCGGCGGAATCACGTTCAAAGGCAGTGCAGATATTGGGCCGGCGCCAAGCCCGCCGCAAAATACAGATAAAATATCAAACAACGGACCAAGTCTTCCTCAAACCGGTCAAAAGTCAGATATGGTTCTGCCGTCGGCCGGCTGTGAGATATTACTTTTTGCCGGCTGGCTGGTTCTGGTAAAGAACGATGAAATCGTATATAAAGAAGTTTACATAAATAACATTAAAATTTTGGAGGAAAAAAACATGAAATGTAGTAAAAAATTAGTAGCATTTGCACTGGCAGCAACAATGTTGTTTGGTAATGCAATCGGTGCTTCTGCAGCCAATCAGGGCGGAACTACGACAGAAAACAAAATTACTTTCCAATCCGGCGGCGGCAGTGACGTAACCCCTCCTGCAGACCCGGAAAAACCGGATATCACCATCAGTCCGGATCCGGACAAGGAAAAGCCAACCGGAAACATTGGGGAACTCAGGCTGGACGTAGTGCCGGTATTTGACTTCGGTACACAGGATATTACAACCACTGCAAAGAGCTATTTTGCGATACTTCCTGTAGATGCGGTTTCCCGTGAAAAAGTACCGTATTATGTACAGGTTACAGACGTCAGAGGTACCGGTGCAGGATGGTCATTAACAGCAAAAATGACGAGTCAGTTTTCAGATGGCACCAACTTGCTGGCTGGAGCAAAAATTGACCTGTCCAATATAACTTCCAAAGCACAGACAGGATCTACAGCTCCTTCCGGCCTCTTCGAGGGAACGCTGGAATATGATGAAGTCAACGATTCCACTGTTAAAATCGCAACAGCAGCGGTAAATGAAGGTATGGGTGTAACAACAATTCGGTTTGGAGATACCGCAAGAAATGGAGACACACCAACAGCGGATGAGAGCGTTAAACTTACCATTCCCGCATCTACCCAGGTGTACGCAAATACTTATAAAGCAACGATTAAATGGACACTTGGAGCCACTCCGTAAAGTACATAAAGACCAGAGAAGAAGCCATGAAAAGAAAGAAAAAATACTATTGGAGTATAAAAGGGGCTTTGCTGTGTATAGTATTATGCGCTATGTTCCTGACGGGAAACAGCATAGAGGCCGGAGCTTCACAGACTGACAGCTTGGATTACAGCGTGAGATGTGTTATACCGGAAAATCAAAGATATGAGGATCTGGCTTATTTTGATCTGCTGATGAAGCCGGGAGAAGAGCAGACGCTTCAGATCGAAGTTGTAAATCATGCAGAAGAGGACAAAACAATCAACGTGAGTATTGCCACAGCTTCTACGAATAGTGGGGGGAATGTAGATTACGAAGTTCGCCCCGCCTTAGAAGCGGATGATACACTGTTGTATAAAGCAGATGACCTGGTCACTACGGAAGAGCGCATTGTAGTACCAGCAGGAGAAACCTATACTGTACCATTAAAGGTGCTGATGCCATCTGTATCGTTTGACGGAATCCTGGTAGGAGGAATCAATTTCCAGGAAGTTTCCGATGGGGAGGATGCGGAAATAAATCAGGGGGCCGGTGTTTCCCTTCAAAATGAATATTCCTATGTGATTGCACTTCTGCTGCGGGTGAATGAAACGGATGTATTGCCGGATCTGCAGTTAAATCAGGTGTATGCCGCACAGAAAAATTGGAAGAATACCATCAGTGCGAATATTCAGAATTTTAAACCGGCCTATGTAACAGATATGCAAATCAAGGCGCAGGTAAAAAGGCAGGGGAAAACAGAAGTCTTGTATGAATTGGATAAGGAAAATATGGAAATGGCACCCAACTCCAATTTCAATTATTTGATTCCGTTAAACGGAGAAACTTTCCGGGCAGGAACTTATGTCCTTTCTCTTGCAGTTGAGAGCAGTGAAGGTTCCTGGGATTTTGAAAAGGAATTTGTTATTACAAATGAAGAAGCAAAAGCGTTTAATGAAACGGATGTTTCTATAGAACGGAACAATCTGGGTATCTATATGGCGGCAGGAGGCATGATTCTTCTTTTGGTGCTCCTGATCTTTATTCTGGTCTGGTATAAGAAAAGGAGAACTCCGTGAAGAATAAGGGAAAGAAATGTCTGGCGAAGATAGCAGTATTTTTGCTATTATTTGCCGGCATTGGGCTGCTTCTGTCTTCCCTGTTAGAAAG